>Ga0206830_1064_pt1 | contig 13774 bp, 14 predicted proteins | sample Alteio_BWOrgCont_76_FD_152884 | JGI IMG/M metagenome (GOLD analysis project Ga0206830, IMG submission 152884) | Enriched cells from forest soil in Barre Woods Harvard Forest LTER site, Petersham, Massachusetts, United States -... | ecosystem: Environmental > Terrestrial > Soil > Temperate forest >... | reverse complement strand
AAAACCCCTATCTTAAATATATATTTAATAGTATATACCAAATGGAATCCATAGACAATAAAAACATAAAGTGTTAGAAATGGCTCTAGATAAGAATGAGGAATACCCCAGATGCCCTGGTTAGCCACGCTCACCGCCGGTTTGTTTTTTTTCTATGAATTCATTCAGCTGAATCTTTTTAATGCAATTGATGTTCAATTAATGCAAGATTTTCAATTAAATGCCCCCCAATTGGGTCAATTGTCCTCTATGTATTTTTATGCCAATGCTTTATTTCTTATTCCTGCCGGGATGATGCTAGATCGATATTCTACTAAGAAATTACTCCTGTTTGCGGTCACATTATGCACAGTGGGTACTTTTATTTTTGCTAGTTCCTCTCATTATGCTACTGCTGCTTTTGGGCGATTTTTAGTAGGTTGGGGCGCTTCTTTTTGTTTCTTAAGTTGTATTCGAATCGCTTCACGTTGGTTTCCTGCCAAGCGCATGGCATTCGTGACGGGTGTGATTGTCACCATGGCCATGGTAGGTGGTATGGTAGCGCAAACGCCTATGGCTTTATTGAGTCACCTAGTGGGGTGGCGTCATGCAGTGATATTAGATGCTTCCTTGGGTATTTTTATTGCTTTAGCCGTTATTTACTTTGTCCAAGATCGTCCACCGAATAGTCATGCTGCAGCTAAGGCAGATAAGGACAAGCTTAAAAAAATGGGATTATGGCGCTGTATGGTGCATGCTGTAGCGAATCCGCAAAATTGGTTAGGAGGGGTTTATACTTCTTTATTAAACCTTCCCGTTTTTTTATTGGGTGCATTATGGGGAATACATTACCTCACTGAAGTGCATCATTTGACCTCTGTGCAAGCCTCTTATGCCACTACTTTATTTTTTGTAGGCGTGATTGTAGGCTCACCTGTCTATGGTTGGTTCTCAGATTATATAGGCTTAAGACGTTTACCGATGATTATTGGTGCCATATTATCTTTAATCGTTATTTTTGTTTTAATGTATGTGCCAGAACTTTCTCTTGCTTCATTAATTACGTTGTTTTTCTTGATAGGATTTACCACTAGTTCTCAAGTATTAACGTATCCCACCATTGCAGAATTAAATCCGATTTCTTTAACAAGTACAGCCGTCAGCATTGCTTCTGTCAGTATTATGTGTAGCGGTTTTATTTTTCAACCACTTTTTGGTTGGATGATGCAATTACAATGGGATCATCAAATGTTAAATGGCGTGCCTGTTTATTCTGCGCATGACTTTCATAATGCCATGTGGATTATGCCCATAGGTTTTGTGGTAGCATTAATTCTTTCTTTCTTTATTAAAGAAACGTATTGTCGATCTCAAGAATTTACAGCTCAATCTACGGAGTAATATGCCACGCGCATTTATTATACTGCTCGATTCTTTTGGAGTAGGGTCAACGGATGATGCAGCGCCAGAAGAAAAAGGTGCGGATACTTTACGTCATATTGCAGAAAAATTTCCCTTACATTTACCTCATCTAACCCGCTTAGGGTTAAATGGCGCGGCGATAGCCAGTAAAGGAAAGCCCGTGCCAGGATTAGCAACTGATGTTGTGATAGAGGCAGCCTATGGTTGTGCAGCAGAAAAAAGTCATGGGAAAGATACACCCAGTGGTCATTGGGAAATAGCAGGTGTGCCTGTTTTTTTTGAGTGGGGATATTTTCCTCCTCATTACCCTAGTTTTCCTGCAGAATTACTCGAACTATTCATTCAGCATGCGAATTTGCCAGGTATATTAGGTAATAAACATGCCTCTGGCACAGATATTATTGCAGAGTTAGGCGAAGAGCATGAGCGTAGTGGAAAACCCATTGTGTATACTTCTGCGGATAGCGTTTTTCAAATTGCAGCACATGAAGAAACTTTTGGATTAGAACGTTTATATGAGATATGTCTGATCGCTCGTGAATTAATTAATCCTTATAACATTGGCCGTGTGATCGCGCGTCCTTTTAAAGGTGTGAAGGGACACTATGTTCGCACGGGAAATCGCCGCGATTATTCTATCCCCCCTCCTGCACCCACGTTACTAGACTCAGTAATTAAGTCTGGTGGAGAAGTTATTTCAGTCGGTAAAGTGGCTGATATTTATGCGCATCAAGGAATAACAAGAACAATCAAAGCGGATGGTAATAAAGCTTTATTTGAAGCGTTTATAAAGGAAGTGGAGAAAGCAAAAGATAATAGTATTGTTTTTGTAAACCTCGTCGATTTCGATATGCTCTACGGCCATCGTCGCGATGTTGAAGGATATGCTAAAGCACTAGAAGCATTCGATGCGCAGTTGCCAGAGTTCGAAAAACTTTTACGACCTGGTGATCTAACCATCATCACTGCCGACCATGGTTGTGATCCCACCTGGCCTGGGTCTGATCACACGCGAGAAAATATTCCTATCTTAGCTTTTGGTCCTGGTATCAAAGCAAAATCTTTAGGCAAACGTGAAACATTTGCCGATATTGGCCAGACAATAGCCAAGCACTTAAATCTGCCTGCATTGGACTATGGCGAAGCTTTTCTCTGAAAAATAACTATTAATCTTTTATACTGGATCCTAGGGCGTAGCCTGCAGGGCAATCTGGCTAATTGGTGAGGGAAAATTTTTAGAGTAATATATCAAAGTAATTTAAAACACGGCGCTTTTGCGGCTTTTTTGTCAAACGTAACAGTATATTCACATCCATTACTTTTATTCAGATGGGCAATGTAATGATCAGCAAAATCAGCGCCATGATTTTTATATCCGCTTAAAGATTGCCAAAGAATATCAGGTTCATGGAGATGAAATTGTCGAGTTTTTAAAACTTGTTCCAGGACTTTTGCAATATCTTGTCGAGAATAATCATAAGCACTTTCTAATACCCATACTAATTCGCAAAGAAGCATGCCATGAATAAATAAAGAAGAATCTTCTGAGTATTCTTTTTCAATAAAGTGTGTAGCCTTTAAGCTTTGTGTGGGATCGTCTTGAGCGATGTAACGAACAAGGACATTCGTATCAATTCCTTTCATGCTTAATGCCTCGTTTTTTGATAGCTTGGTTCATATTCTCAATAGAAACTTTACGTTTAGATTTAGGCAGCATGCCTTTTAATTGAGTAACATCACCCGTTAGAGGCGCTAAAATAACACGACCATGCTCATCTACGAAAAATTCTAACTTATCCCCAGCGTGAATGCCGAGATAAGTTCTAATTTGAATAGGGATGGTGGTTTGGCCTTTGTGAGTGAGAGTAGAAATAGACATGATGATAAATTCCTTACTTTTATAGATATTCCTTATTTTAAGGTAAAGAGTATTAAAAAGCAACGAGACTTACTCTACTATTCAGGGCAATCGGGCTAAAAAATCAGATCTGATGCGGCTTTGAGCTTGGTCTCCTCCTTTGAAAAAGGAGGGCTGGGAGGATTTATATATATCCTTCCCCTTATTTAGCTTTAAAGCAGCTTATTTCACAAAATATCAGTTCAAGAACATCATTTGTATACTGCAATATTTGCGAATTATCAAAACGTAATACTTTTAGGTTTAATCCGGCTAAATAACAGTCTCGTTCCTTATCTTTCTCAAGATAACTTTCTTCAAAATGCTGGCCCCCGTCAACTTCAATCACCAGTTTTGCTGTTTCAAGAATTTTTGCTAAATATTTATTACTCCAACCAGCTTTATTTCGTTTATTTTTTAACCCCAGCCATCTTCACGAAATGTGATATCTAAGCACCAATGCAGTTGATTTTCTACCAGCCAATGTTGTCGAATTGCTGAGCTGATCGTTTCAGCAGTCGTTTTACTCATTAGCGGTAAAATAGTATATTGACGGGTTTCTACTCGTCTTTATATAATTTCTGCTGATTTTCTTTTACTGCCAATACATCATTACCACCTTGATTGTGTATTTGCTCAGCTATCTTTTTTTGCGTGCCCATTGCATCAATAGTGACAGTACAACCTCCGCCACTTACTGTGACCAATGAATTTATCCAATTGAGAAAACAATTTTCAAATTCACGAGTGGATAAACGTGCGAACAAGTCTCCAATAGTATCGTGAGAAGGTATTCCATCAGAGATGTTTCCTCACCAGCGGCGATGGCACTCTAATTTTGTCAGCATATAACCTCTTTTGCTAAAAAGTCCCTATGCAGAAGTTCAGCATCAGGCTGAAAGCCTGTAAGATTATAGCCCAGGGTTAGTCGCGCTCTTTGCGATCTCACCCTGGGGTATTTATTATGTGTGGTGAAATAACATTTTATTGTTATTGTCCTGGTTTTCTTCCTGTATGCGTATGACCGTGAGCATGGTCATGACTAGGGCTATGTCCGCGGACTTTATCAATAAAAGCTTTTATTTCTTTAAATATCGAGTTCCTCCATGATTGATAAAAATCAGAACTCATGCCACTAAAAGATTGGTATTGTGGAGGAGATTGGTATAGTGTTTTATTAGTCTCATAACCAGCTATTTCAGATTCTGCTGTTTGTTTATTTGACTCGCGATACGCGCTTAACTCTTTCTCTGTGAGCCAGGATTCGATAGAAAAATTGGTAGATTCTTTTGATTTTGTTTTTCTTCTTTCTCCTGAAGCGGGAGGATCATTTTCATTATCTGAAAAGTTGGCGTTGGAAGTAGATTCTTTCTTTTTGAAAAGCTGAGACTGGGCAATTGTTCCGCCGACAGAAAAAGATCCCATGAATGCATATTTAATACCATTTGCTACACCAGGATTATCACCATTCTTATCACCCGTGAGGGGCCCCCAACAGCCCCAATAAAAGGAGCAGCTATAGCCGAGAGAGGGCTGGTGATTAAGCCTACAATAGAACCTATTAAAACCTTTTTCCAAGTAGCCATTTCCTTGGGTAAGAGCGCTGTTGTTGCTATCATGGAAGTGATCGGAGAAAAAGCGCCAGCAATGCAGCCCGCGACAAGTCCTACGAATCCGCCTAAAAGTCGTTTGAAAAACATGTTAGTATCCTCGTTTTATATATTTTAAGTATAGTCTGGTTTTATGATTATTTTTATATTTAGTATCAATTATTTATCTTCACCCCAATCTCATGCGGAATGCCATCATGTTGTTTCGCGAGAAAGCTCACCATTTGCCAATCGACTAAAGTGGGTTCATTAGCTGTGGCTTGATCGATGAGGTTCACCATGCCCTCATAAGTGGTATCGGTCGCAGGATATTCTTCTAAACCAGGGTGGGCTTCCATATAAAGCTTATTGTCTAGCCAGCCGAGTTTGGTCGGTATGTTAATAATCGTCACAGGTATTTTGGGGTGCACTAACGGGAAGAAATCTTTAATGTCTTCTTCCACCATGCGTATGCAACCAAAGCTTGCTCTGCGGCCTATGCTGTCGGGATAAATAGTACTGTGTATACGGTATTCGGGAATGCCAAGATATATTGCATAAGGGCCCAGAGGGTTATCAGGACCAGGAGGAATATTGGCTGGTAAAATAATTCCTTGATTACGATTGTAAGCACGAATATCCGCAGTCGGTGTCCAGGTGGGGTTAAGAATTTTTCTGGAAACATATGTATTTGTTAAGGGAATAGTCTTGCCGACTTTGCCAATACCGACAGGATAAGTTTTTACAATATCTGACCCTTTAGGAAAATAATAAAGACGCATTTCTGCTAAATTAACTACAATTCCTTCCCGAGGAGATGGCGGTAAAATAAAAGCAGTAGGCACTTTTAAAGTGACACCAGCCGGAAAGCCGCGCGAAGTATCTAGTTGTGGATTGGCGTTAACGATTTGATTGAAGCCTACGTTGTAACGTTTCGTTACATCTACGACATTTTCATTATAAATAGTAGCACTGTATTCCACATGCCCAACTAGAGCTTCATGAGTGGAAGGCAGTGAGTAAGTGTTAGCAAAAACGGGAGCGCAAAAAAAAGCGCAGCCCAATAAGAACACATATTTTTTCATTTTTAATCCTTACTATATGACGATTACGCTAAAAATACAGATCGTCTCAACCATTGGCGATCGGGATAATACGCAAATACTATGGTGTTATTTCTAATAGTATTAATCAGCGGTTTTGCAATTCTATCACTGACAGCAGGACAGCCAAAACTGCGACCTAGTTGACCATGCCGGCTGATAATATCAGGACTCGCATACCAGGCTCCATGAAATACAATGGCTCGTCGAGTAGCATTATCATTAATGCCAGACTCCAATCCTCTTAAACGTAAAGAATAGCCGTTATTACCCATATAAGGAGAGCTATCCGTAACGAATACGCCAAAGCTGGACTTTAAACTTCCGGGCTGATTAGAAAAAGATGTCGCTACCATTTGACCGCTATTTTTCCCGTGCGTTACCCAGGTGTTATACAGAACTTTTTTAGAATGTAAATCAATTACCCATAACCGTTTTTCGGAAGAGGGCTTAGAATAATCAATAATAGTAAGAATTTCTCTTTGCCCACTGAAATGACGTTCACGAGCTTTAATATAGGCTTTTAAGCCTAACTTTAATATATGCGTATTTAAGTTGCTTGCTTGATAATGAATAGCTTCTACGCGTTGATCAAACCAAGTATTGGTCCCAAATTTTTCTGTGGAGTGGAACAATGCTGAGAAGGGCCACGGAAGACTAAAGCCCATAATGCTGAGCAAGGCAATAAAGTATATAGTGTGTTTTAATTTCATGAGTATACCTGAATTTTTAGAGTTAAAATTGAACAATAGAGTACCATATAATCAAGTTATGGTCAATTTGTTCTTATCGCTCACAATATGATAATCTACCCTATCTTTTCAACGAATTAGCGAAAATTAATATGACAAACACTTCTAAAATTCGAGTTGCAGTGTTGTTTGGCGGCCGGTCGCCAGAGCATGAAATATCATTATTATCCGCAGCCAATGTTATAGAGTATTTAGATAAATCCCGCTTTGAGGTCATTCCTGTCAAACTGGATAAACAAGGAACATGGTTTGAGGCAATGAATTTGCCGCAAGTGGATGTTATCTTTCCTGTGATGCATGGGACTTTTTCAGAAGATGGCACTATTCAAGGTTTACTCGAATTAGCTGGTGTGCCTTATGTGGGCTGTGGCGTGCTCGCTTCTGCAGTGGGCATGGATAAAGATGTTGCACGGCGTTTGGCGCTTCATGCGGGAGTTCCTGTGGTGCCTTATATTGCTATTAAACAAGGTGAATGGCATAAAAATAAAGCGGCTTTTGAAGCTAAAATATTGAAAGCATTCTCGTTCCCTCTTTTTGTCAAACCTGCCAATCAAGGTTCAAGCATTGGTGTGAGTAAAGTAAAAACGAAAGAAAACTTATCTTCAGCAATGGAATATGCCTTTCGTTTTGATACGAAAATTTTAGTTGAACAAGGTATTCCTGCTTCTGAATTGGAAGTGGCAGTATTAGAATCTTTAGAAGAAGGTGAGTTACCTTTTGCGAGTCAAGTCGGTGAAATTCGTCCTAATGAAGAATTTTATTCTTATTCAGCAAAATATACTGATGGGGGTGCAGAATTAATTATACCTGCTGCTATTTCACCCGACTTACAACAATCTTTGCAAAATTTTGCAATCACTATTTTTAATGCTTTAAATGCAGAAGGTATGGCGCGTATTGATTTTTTTGTCGATAAAAATACACAACAAATTTATTTCAATGAAATGAATTCTATTCCAGGATTTACCATGTTAAGTATGTATCCACGTATGATGACAGCATCGGGTGTAAGCTATGCAGAATTGTTAACGCATTTAGTTACACTGGCTATGCAAAAAGATAAACAAAAGCAGAAGCTAGAGCGCAATTACGTCGCGCAAATCTGACTAAAGCCTAAGCCTTTCTTTTGAATACCTTCAATAATGAGAGGCAAAGCGGCGACTGTTTGTTCGCGTTTATCATAACCATCATGAAAAAGAAAAACTTGTCCTGAACGAGCATTTTGTAAAACCCAAGAAGTAATTTTAGCAACACCTGGACGCTCATAATCAAAAGAATTAAATCCCATGGGAACAGGCGCCATGTTTTGAGAGCGAATATAATCACGTATAGCTTGATTCGACATGCCGAAAGGATAGCGCAAACAGACAGGTCTTTTACCTATTATTTTTTGAACAATATTAGCGGGCTCTACCATTTCGAAGTACCATTTATTTTTGGCAAGACGGGTGAGTAAAGGGTGCGTCATGGTGTGGTCATTCACATAATGACCTTCTGCCTGAATGCGTTGGATTAAATCGGGATATTCTTTTGCAGAAGCACCTACGACAAAAAAAGTGGCTTTAATATGATATTTTTTTAAAATATCTAAAATTTGTGGGGTATAAATGCGAGATGGACCATCATCAAAAGTGAGGGCGACAGTGCCCGGAAGAGGCGTTGTGCGTACAGTGGCATGACCTAAGGAAGTCATTAATAGCATTATCATTACAATAATTATTTTCTGCATCTGCATCCTTGCGCTCCTATGTTTATTGTTTCACATGACTCGGAATTTCGCCAACGGTCACAATTTTCAGCGAATTCGTTTTTCCATGAATCCCGATCAAATCGCCTTTAGTGATTATCACTAAATCGCCGTTTTTTAAAATTTCTTGTTTCTGCAATTCAGCCACAGCGGATTGGTTCAACACCCTTCTATCAATATTCGTCGCATCAAACAATATAGGGTAAACGCCTTTATAGAGTGTCATGCGGCGTAAAGTGGCAGGGTAGCGACTTAAGCCATAAATAGGAATACGAGAACGGACACGCGACATGAGTAAAGGTGTAGTGCCAGATTCGGTTAAACCAATAATAGCAGTTGTGTCGAGGTGGTTTGCCGTAAACATGGCAGCGGTGGCAATGGCTTCATCGACATGCTGAAAAGATTCTGGGTTTTGGCGTATGACCATGCTACTTAAATGTTTTTCAGCACTTAAACAGACACGATCCATCGCAGCAATGGCTTTTTCAGGGTATTCACCTATCGCTGTTTCTGCCGATAGCATGACAGCATCTGTGCCGTCTAATACGGCATTGGCCACATCAGAAACTTCTGCGCGAGTTGGAATAGTGCTGTGTATCATGGATTCTAGCATTTGGGTGGCAGTGATGACGGGTTTATTGAATTTTCTCGCTTTATGAATAATGCGTTTTTGCACGGCAGGTAATTCTGCATCTCCTAGTTCTACTCCTAAATCTCCGCGGGCAATCATAATAGCGTCAGAAGCTTGAATGATGGCGTCTATATTGGTAATAGCTTCTGTGCGCTCAATTTTAGCAATAATATTCGCAAGGCTACCTGCTGCACGTAATAATGCACGTGCTTCATGAATATCTTCTGCATTGCGAGGAAAAGAAATAGCGAGAAAGTCTACTTCAAGGCGCGCAGCTTCTTTAATATCCGCACGATCTTTTTCAGTGATGGCACCTGCAGAAAGTCCGCCTCCTAAACGATTAATGCCTTTATTATTGGATAACTCTCCGCCCACTAATATTTCACAATGAATGCGTTCATCAAGTATTTTTTTCACTTGAAGCATAATGCGGCCGTCATCGAGCAGTAATTTATCTCCCGCTCGAACATCTTTCGGAAGATCTTTATAATCTAAGCTTACGCATTCTTCAGTGCCGGCTTCTTCATCTAGTTTAGGGTCCAAGATAAAGGTGTGACCTTCTTGTAAGTGAATTTTTTGATTTTTAAAACGAGAGATGCGAATTTTAGGTCCTTGCATGTCTGCAAGAATAGCGACAATTTTTCCGCATTTTGCTGCTAACTCTCGAACTAAGGTAATACGTTTTTCTTGCAGTGCTGCTGTACCATGAGAAAAGTTGGCTCGAAAAATATTGACGCCTGCTAAAATAGCTCTCTTCAATACTTCTGGATCATCAAGTGCAGGACCTAGTGTGGATACAATTTTTGTTCGGCGTAAAGGCATATTATTTTCGCTTCTCTAAGGCTACTATGGCGGGTAAAGGTTTGCCTTCAAGAAAAGCAAGAAAAGCACCGCCACCCGTAGAAATATAATCTACTTTACTCGCAATTTTATATTTCTCAATAGCTGCTAGTGTATCGCCTCCTCCGGCGACAACAAAAGCTTTACTTGTTGCAATGGCTTTAGCAATAGCCTTGGTTCCCTCTGCAAAAGCAGGCAATTCAAAAGCACCCACGGGACCATTCCATATAATCGTTTTAGCTTTTTTAATAAAACCAGCCCATTGTTTAATTGTGTCAGGACCGATGTCTAGAATTTTTTCATTATCATCAACATGCGAGATAAGGCGCGGATAATGTTCAACATCTTCCGCCATTTTTTCTGCCACAATTGCATCTAAAGGGAGAGGAATCTCAGCGCCTTTTTTTTGTGCTGTTAACAATAATCGTTCAGCTTCATCTAAAAGATCGCGTTCATACAGAGATTTTCCGACTGGGTAACCTTGAGAGGCAATAAAAGTATTCGCAATACCGCCGCCGACTAAAAGATAATCCACTTTTTGAATAAGAGTTTCAAGCAAGGATAATTTGGTAGAAACTTTTGATCCACCTACAATAGCTAAAATAGGATGTTTGGGATTATTCATAATTTTATTGAGCGCTTCTATTTCTTCCATCAAGAGGGGGCCTGCGCAGGCAATAGGTGCGTATTGGATAATGCCATGGGTGGAAGCTTCTGCTCGATGCGCGGTTGCAAAGGCATCCATGACAAAAACATCGCATAAAGCAGCCATTTTTTTAGAAAATTCTTTATTAGATGCTTTTTCTCCATCCATAAAACGAACATTTTCTAATAAAACTAAAGGAGAAGGAAAAATTGTTTTAGGATTTAACCAAGAAGAAACCAGGGGAACTTCCATTTTCAAAAGCTCGGACAGGCGTGTTGCTACAGGAGCAAGCGAGAACTGTGGATCAAAAACCCCTTCTTCGGGGCGGCCCAAATGTGATAGAAGTCTTACCTCTGCCCCTTCTTTAAGCGCTTTTTTAATGGTTGGTAATGCTGCTCGAATACGAAGATCGCTTACGATCTCACCATTTTTAATGGGGACATTAAAATCCTCGCGAATAAGGACTCGTTTGCCTTTTAAAGAGACGTCTGACATTCGCAGAATGGGCATGAATGCTCCTTTGGTGTGATCGAATTGGCTTTAGTTGAATCTATTGCATAATCAAAAGAAAGACAAGAATATATAACTATGAAAAATTACCTAAATGTCCTAAAACATTTCCAGCAGCTTGAATCTGCCAGTGGAATTGTATTATTTTTGGCCGCAGGTCTGGCCATGTTCTGGGCTAATTCTCCATGGGTAGCTTCCTACGTGCAACTTTCACAAAAATCTTTTTGGGTGAATGAAGGGCTCATGCCCTTATTTTTCTTTTTAGTTGGGCTTGAGCTAAAACGAGAAATAGTGGAAGGAGAGCTTCGATCGCCCGCAGCAGTTATCCTGCCTCTGATAGCAGCTTTCGGGGGTATGGTGGTCCCCATGCTTATTTATGCTTTCTTCAATGATAATGCGGGGTGGCCTATTCCTGCTGCCACGGATATTGCTTTTACATTAGGCGCTTTATCTTTATTAGGTAAACGGGTACCTCTCGGGTTAAAGTTGTTTTTAATGGCTTTAGCTATTTTTGATGATATTGGGGCAATTTTAATGATTGCCTTCTTTTTGAAGTCCAGTATCCACCCTGCCGTTATAGGTGTTTTTTTAGCCATGCTTGTTCCTGTTTCTATGGGTAAAATAGTAGAAGAAAAGCTTCATCCATGGGTGGCTTATGGCATTATGCCGCTTTTTGCTTTAATGAACGCAGGCTTTTCTTTTAATCAGGTAAATGTCTTTAACTCTGTCACTTTAGGAATTATAGCGGGGCTATTTTTAGGCAAACAGATAGGTGTGCTTAGTTTCTCTTGGATAGCCATTCGTACGGGTTTAGCAAGGCTACCCTCTCAGGTGTCATGGTTTGCTCTATGGGGAGGGTCTATTTTATGTGGAATTGGTTTTACTATGAGCCTCTTTCTTGGTACCCTTGCCTTTTCTAATAATAGTTTTTATATGACTGAAGTACGCCTAGGTGTATTTCTTGGGTCTCTGTTATCCGGCATAATAGGGTGCATAGTGCTTTATGAACAATAACATCATGGTAAGCAAAAGTCGTCAGTTCACGGGATGGCTCATTCACGTTTTTACAGCCAGCGGCGCATTTTTAGGCTTGTTGTCTTTATTGGCTATTTACCAACATCAATATCGAACCACTTTTTGGTTTATGATTATTGCCACACTAATTGATGCAGTAGATGGCGTGTTTGCACGCATGGTTAAAATTAAAGAAGCTGTGCCAAACATTAATGGCGAGTTATTAGATAATATCGTCGACTTTCTAAACTACACCATTGTTCCAGCCTTTTTTCTCTTGGTGACGGATATTCTACCCGTAGAATGGCGCATGTTATGCGTCATGGCTATTACTTTCTCTTCGGCTTATCAGTTTTCTCAAGTAGATGCAAAAACGCACGATCATTTTTTCAAAGGGTTTCCGAGTTATTGGAATATCGCCTTATTTTATCTTTTCTTTTGGCAAATGAGTCCATGGGCTAACATGACCATTCTCATGGGATTAGCTATTTTAAGTTTCATTCCTATTAAATATGTATACCCTTCCCGGTTAGAGTATTTAACGCATAACGGAAGTTTACGTTTTATGATGTTGTTAGCCACTATATTATGGGGTTTGACTGTCGCAGGATTATTATGGATTTATCCACAAACCAATCCAACCTTGATTATGGTATCAATGGGTTATCTTATTTTATATGTGGGCATTAGTCTTTATAGAACTTGGGTTCCATTAATTTCGTTATGAAAACCTCATCCTCTATTTTAATTACCGGTGGTGCTGGTTTTATTGGCTCCCATACAGTAAATCTTTTGTTAAAAAAAAATAAAGCGGTCACCGTGTTAGATAATCTATCTACCGGAAAATTATCTAACCTGGATTTAAAGTCTCCGCTATTACGTTTTGTGGAAGGTGATGTTACGCATTATTCGGCTTTACTCGAAGAAGTAAAACAGTGTGAGAGTATCTTACATTTAGCGGCTCTTCCTTCAGTGCCTCAATCGATAGAAGATCCTATTGCCACACAGGCTGTGAATATGAATGGATTCTTGCATGTACTGCAAGCTATACGCGAAGTGTCACGCCCGATTCGATTAGTTTATGCTTCAAGCGCTGCTGTTTATGGCAATTCTCCACTATTGCCTTGTTGTGATGAAACTTTTCTGAAATATCCTGTTTTATCTCCTTATGCTTTGCAAAAAATTCAAGATGAGCAATATGCAGATTTATATGCCAGGCTTTTTAATATACCTAGTTTGGCGTTACGATATTTTAATGTATATGGCGAGGGTCAAGATCCACAATCTGTTTACTCGGGAGTAATTTCTCGATTTCTTTCTCGCTATCAGCAAAAAGAAAAAATCACACTTTTTGGAGATGGGGAGCAATCTCGAGATTTTATTCATGTCAGTGATGTAGCTCGGGCGAATGTTTTAGCGCTTGAATGTGAATATAACGGGGTATTAAATATAGCGACAGGCAAAGCAGAAACTTTACGTAATCTTGTTTCTTATATAGAAGAAAAAAATAAAGGAAAGATAGAAGTCGAGATGAAGGCGCCACGTCCGGGCGATATTCGAACATCTTATGCCGCTATTATTAAAGCTAAGCAATACCTGCATTTTCAATCAGAAATATCCTTAAAAACAGGAATAGGACAATTA
>Ga0206830_1061_pt1 | contig 14607 bp, 16 predicted proteins | sample Alteio_BWOrgCont_76_FD_152884 | JGI IMG/M metagenome (GOLD analysis project Ga0206830, IMG submission 152884) | Enriched cells from forest soil in Barre Woods Harvard Forest LTER site, Petersham, Massachusetts, United States -... | ecosystem: Environmental > Terrestrial > Soil > Temperate forest >... | reverse complement strand
TAAAAACTAAATACCCGGCAATGCTTAATGCAACAAATAATAAAATGAGATTAAAAAGATGTTGCCCTTTAAATGAAAAATCTTTTATACTGCCATTCAGTTTTCCCCACGCGATGAGACTACCAGCAAAAGAAACTGATCCAATAATTAATCCGAGTAAAATTATTAATAGTCTGTCTGCACCAGCGCCGGGAAGGAAACTTACATGAAATCCCGGAACTACATTTAAAGAAATATTATTAAACTCACTTATCGAAATCAATGCCGCGCAAGCGCCGCCCATGCCGTTGAAAAGGCTTACCATTTCCGGCATTGCGGTCATTTTTACTTTGCGTGCTGCGATTGATCCGGTTAGTGTGCCGATGATTAATGCTGTGCCGATAAATAAAAAATTATGTAAATGTTTTCCTGATTCATCTTTGTATAAAAAAATAGTTGCTGCGATTGCGAGAACCATTCCTGCTGCTGCAATGCGGTTTCCTTTTTTTGCAGTTACAGGATCGGAAAGCATTTTCAATCCGAGAATGAATGAAACGGATGCGATTAAATAACAAACAGTAAGAATACTAATTCCCATTTGATTTATTTTTTCTTCTTAAACATTTCAAGCATCCTGTCTGTAACTACAAACCCGCCGACAACATTTATTGTTCCTAATATGACTGCGATGAAACCTAATATTAATGCGAGATAATTATCGCTTTCTGCTTTGCCCATTACGATGATGGCGCCGATAATTACAACGCCATGTATTGCATTTGCACCGCTCATTAATGGCGTGTGAAGCACGCTGGGCACACGTCCTATCACTTCGATGCCCAGGAAAATCATTAATATAACGATGTAAATCATTTCCTGGTGAAGGCTAATCCATGATAAAATGTTTTGCATATTTTCTTAAATTAATATTCAACGGTTATTAATCAATCTTCAAATTTTATTTGTTCAATAAAGAACTAAAAGTACAAGTGTGCGACGCCAATGAAGATGATTAATGATTCATTGCCGGGATAAAAAATTTATTTTATTAATTCATCACTCCGTTTTTCCGCCATGAATGGCGGAGCTAGTCAGTTTTTCATTTTCACATTAGCATATTATCAAATTAGCTAATCAGCACATTAACTCTTTCATTAATAACTTTTCCATCGTGCGTAATGCAACTTCCTTTTACCAAATCATCTTCAAAATTTAAATTTACTCCGGCTTCGTTGTTTGTTATTAATTGCAAAAAATTGGTTACATTTTTTCCGTATAATTTGCTTGCATCATACGGCATGTTTGATGCAAGCGCTGAATTCCCGATTATCTGAACGCCTTTGTGGACAATGGTTTCATTGTCTTTTGTAAGTTCGGTATTACCGCCGGTTGCAGACGCAATATCAATAATCACCGATCCTTTTTTCATCGCTCCGATCATTTCGGTTGTTATTAATATTGGTGCTGGTTTGCCTTGTATTTGTGCGGTTGTAATTACAATATCAGCTTTGGCAATACTCTCTGCAATTTTTGCTTTTTGTTTTTGTAAAAAATCCGCGCTTTGTTCAACAGCATAACCGCCGGCTTTCGATGCATCAGCTGCGCCTTCCACTTCAATAAATTTTGCACCGAGGCTCATTACTTCTTCTTTCACTGCCGGGCGTGTATCAAAAACTTCAACTATTGCACCAAGCCTGCGTGCGGTTGCAATGGCCTGCAGGCCTGCAACTCCGGCGCCGAGTATTAATAATTTTGCAGGGGGAATACTTCCGGCCGCAGTCATAAACATGGGAAAATATCTTGGAAAAATATTTGCAGCAAGCAGCACAGCTTTGTACCCTGCAATGTTTGCCTGCGAACTCAGTACATCCATAGTTTGTGCGCGCGTGGTGCGCGGCAACATGTCGAGACTGAAAGTTGTAAGATTTTGTTTTGCCCAATTATTCATTAATGAATAATTATACTATGGCTGAAAAATACCAATCAGTATTTTATTTTGTAAAGAAAAAGGAATGTCGTTTTGATTAATGCTTAATAAAATATCTGCCGTTTGGAGTATTTCATTTTTTGATTTGATAATCGCGCCGTTTTTCGCATAATCATCATCGTTGCATGATGCTTTTTCGCCTGCGCCGGTTTCTGCATAAACAGATATTCCTTTTTTAATAAGAGGTGTGATAGTTTCTGCCAGTAATGAAACCCTGTTTTCAAATGCGGGTTCTTTCAGAACGCCAATGATCATAAGGATATTGAATATTTACAAAGTGATATTATTATTCTTTTGATGAAGATAAGAATTTTTAGAACCGGATGGTGAAATGTTGTTTATGTTTAAAATCATTTTTTAAAAAAACAACGCCGATAAAAAACAAATCAACCGTTAATAAAACCTGCGGGTGTTCTTTTATTTTTTGCCACGCAGATTCCATTTCGGCGCTCCAGTGAATATCATCAAAAATAAAAATAGAAGATTGATTTGCATTTATTAATAATTCGCTGAAATAGTGCAGTGTTGGTTCTTCGCGGTGATTGCCATCTATAAAAGCAAAATCAGTTTTGCCGGATTTTATTAATGTTTGAGAAAGTGTTTCATCAAAATTTCCGGTTATTAAACTGATGTTTTTTAAGTTGAGTTTTGTAAAATTGTTTGAAGCCGCTTTGGCAATTTCCGGTGAACCTTCTAATGTAAAAATTTTAGCATCATTATTTGCAGAAGCAATGTATGCGGTTGATATTCCAAGTGAAGTTCCTAATTCAATGCAATTTTTCGGCTGGTAATAATTGACAATCCGATAAATTAATTGCGCATATTTTTTTGATTTTGCTGCATGGTGCGCGATTTCTGAAATTGATCTTTGTTTTGTTTTTGAAACAATTGATCCGGCACCGAAATCTTCTACATTAATAATTGTTTTGCCTGTTAATAATTGCTTGCGCAGGTTTTCTATTAATGAATATGCGGGATATTTTTTTTCATCATTCAATACATTTTTTATATAATCAAAAACAAAAGGAGAGTGGATGCCGTGACCGTGGCCGTTTTCAGCAGTTATGTAATAATGAAGATATTTTTTTGCGAGTTGAAATTTGGAATACACGTTTGTGAAATTAGAAAATTTTATTTACGAATCCATTGCTGAAAGCTGTAGGCGTACATATGTTTTTCATCAACCGGAAAATTCATATTGAAAATTAATTGCCATTCATTTTTATTAATAACAGGGAAAAAAGTATCGCCGTCAAAACTTGCATGAACCCTTGTCATATAAATTTTATTGGCAATTGTTTTTATTGCGTCTGCATAAATTTGTCCGCCGCCGATAATGAATATTTCTTTGCAATCTGTTTGTTTGGCTAACTCAATTGCTTGATTAATATTTTCAGCAACTTTTACTTTATCACGGTTTGTATTCCATAATTTTTGATGCGTAATAACAAAATTAAACCTGCCCGGCAAATGGCCACCACCAAAGGATTCGTAAGTTTTTCGCCCCATTATTACAGGCATTCCCCAGGTTGTGTTTTTGAAAAATTTCATGTCGTTGGGTAAATTCCACAGCAGTTTATTATCTTTTCCGATTACGTTATTTTCAGATGCAGCGGCAATGAGAGAAACGATCATATTTGGTTATCATTTAAACAGCAACAGCTGCTTTAATTGCAGGATGGCTTTGATAATTTGCTAATTCAAAATCTTCAAATTTAAAACCAAAAATATTTTTTACCGAAGGATTTAATTTCATTATTGGCAACGGAAATGGCGTTCTTGTCAATTGCAATTTTGCCTGCTCAATATGATTATTATAAAGATGTACATCACCAAAAGTGTGGATGAATTCCCCGGGTTGCAAATTGCAAACCTGCGCAATCATTAATGTTAGCAACGCATACGATGCAATGTTGAAAGGCACGCCCAGAAAGACATCTGCGCTTCGCTGATACAACTGACAACTTAATTTTCCTTCAGCAACATAAAATTGAAATATTGTATGGCAAGGCATTAATGCCATGTCAGGCAAATCAGTAACATTCCATGCGCTGATTATTAATCGTCGGCTGTCGGGTGTTTTTTTTATCTGTTCAATTAATTGAGAAATCTGATCTACAACTTTTCCATCTTTGCCTTCCCAACTACGCCATTGCTTTCCATACACAGGTCCGAGGTCGCCGTTTTCATCAGCCCATTCGTCCCATATTCTTACGCCGTTTTCTTTTAAATATTTTATGTTGGTGTCGCCTTGTAAAAACCAAAGCAGTTCATGAATTATACTTTTAACGTGTAATTTTTTTGTAGTCACAAGCGGAAACCCTTTGTTCAAATCAAAACGCATTTGATAGCCAAAACAACTGGTAGTGCCGGTTCCGGTACGATCGGTTTTTGAAACACCTGTATCCAAAATATGATTCAGCAGATCAAGATATTGTTGCATAGATGCAAGTTACGTAAAGTCTTAATTTAGTTTACAGATGACAGTTGACTGTTGACAGAAAGTGGATTAATAATTTAAAAAGAATCAACCGTCAACTTCTCAACAAGCGTTAACAACAAAATCACATAACCCTGATTTCTTTTTCATAATTTCCGCGATTAATATTTATTAATAATCAATTGAAAAATATACACTTCAAATTTTTATTGTTATTAATGCTGATGTCATTATTATTCAACATTAATATTTCTGCACAAAAAGATTTTTTTCAAGCTTCATCAACTTATAATCCTGTTCGCGTTCGCGGTGTTGTTATTGGAGAAGCTGTTCTTGGTTCTGCGGTTACAATCGGTTTAAATTATTTGTGGTATAAAAAATTTCCGCACAGCCGGTTTCACTTTTTTAATGATAATAATGAATGGCTGAATATGGATAAAGTGGGCCATGCAACTACCGCTTACAATATTGCATCCATACAAAGCGATATTTTGCACTGGGGTGGCGTGAAGCCGGGAATATCAGCATTAATCGGCAGTTTGACGTCGCTTGGTTTTATGACGTTTATCGAAGTCATGGATGGCCATTCTGATAAATGGGGATTTTCAAAAGGAGATATGCTGGCAAATATTGCTGGCATTATTTTATTTGAAGGACAACAATTGATGTGGGGGCAACAGCGTATTAGTTTAAAATATTCTTATCACCAAACTATTTTTACAAAATATTATCCGCAGGAATTGGGAAGTAACTGGCGTGAACGTATGCTGAAGGATTATAATGGACAAACGTATTGGCTTTCATTTAATATTGGTTCGTTTATTTCCTCAAAAAGTGATTTTCCAAAATGGTTAAACTTTTCTGCCGGTTACGGTGCAGAAGGAATGATCGGCGCAGTAAAAAATCCAACAGAAATGAATGGTCAAAAAATCCCTGAGTTTAAAAGGTACAGGCAATTTTATTTTTCTTTCGATACAGATTTGTACCGCATTAACAATGTGTCGCCATTTGCAAATACATTATTAAAACTCAACCGCACTTTTAAAATGATTGCACCAACGTTAGAATTTAATGAAGTGGATTGCGCGAAATTTCATCCGCTTTATTATTAAGTATGAAGTTGAACTATAAAATAAATCATACTTTATAGTTCATATTTCATAGCTTATACTTAAATCAGTATTTCGCAGCTTCACCAGCTTTTGGAATTGACTTGCGGATAAAATCACGAAGCTGATCATTTGCTGTTACAATATCTTCCTTGCGCAAATACATCATATGTCCGCTGCGGAAACCTTTCCAGCTTAAACGATCTTTTAATCTTCCGCCAGGATCCAATTGCCACAAACTATATTTTGCATTGAAATAGTCGCATGCACCATCATAATAACCACTCTGTATAAGCAAGTGCAGGTAAGGGTTTTGTGCGATTGCCTGGCGCAAATTTTCTCCCGTTTGATTTCCTTTATTATCCCAAGGCCAAACTGGCCCGAACATGTTATATTTTAAATCTGTTTTGTAATTTAATTCTTCACGCAAATAAATATTAATGGCAGGAGTGAAAGAATGCAGCCACGAAGTAAGCTCTGCATTATAATCAGGATCTTCACCTGCATCCTGGCGATCAATTCCGCGATAACGTGAATCTAATCTTCCAACTGTATAACCTTTATCGCGCAACAATTCTTTCCAGAAAAAATTTGTTGGGATATTTAAGTTGTGTTGCAAAATTGATTTTTCAGATAAACCACAATAGCGCGACATCTTCGCAGCAATTTGTTTTTTCTGATCATCACTTAAATTACTTCCTTTAGAAAGTGCCGGTATTAATTGATTAATTGTAAAATCTTCCACTTCAGGCAACACATCGGTCAAATCTTTTTGTTGTAAATCTGCCGGCAGCATTTTGTGATACCATGCAGTTGCTGCATAATATGGCAAATGTGACGCTTCATCAACCGGGCCATTTCTTTCAATGCCGAGTTCAGTTGGGGAAACAAGAACAACACCATTCAAATACATCCATTGTGCATTTTGCAATTCAAGCGCAAGCCCTGAAACCCGCGTGGTTCCATAGCTTTCGCCGATTAAATATTTTGGCGAAGCCCAGCGGTTTTTACGTGTAACAAATGTATTCAGCCATTCAGCTAAATATTTAATGTCTTCATTAACACCAAAAAATTTTGATGTTGGAATGTCTTTACTAACGGGACGGGAAAAACCTGTATTAACAGGATCAACATAAACGATATCAGCAATATCCAAAATTGAATTTGCATTATCGCGAACGCCATAAGGCTGCACGGGATATCCTTCATCATCAATATTTAAAATCCGCGGGCCGGTGTAACCAATTTCCATCCAGACAGATGGCGTTCCCGGTCCACCATTAAAAGAAATTACCAGTGGGCGCGTTGTGCGATCTTTTACATCCGTTCTTTCATAATAAGTATAAAAAACACTGGCGATTGCTTTTCCATCTTCGTCCCAAACCGGCATGGTGCCTGCAGTTGCAGTGTATGGAACACGCTGGCCTTTAATGGTGATTTCATTTTTTGTAGTAACAGACGAATCTGTATTTACCATCCGGTTTAATACAGTTGGCTTATCAGTTTTCGGAACTGCAGGTTCTTCCGCCGGTTTTCGCTGCGCAGATATTTTTACAATATTAAAAGATAACAGAAGAAAAAATAAACATAGTTTTTTCATAAACAGTTTTTGGTTTTGGGATGAAAGAAAAACATTTCAGCAAGAATTGATTCTTTGCAGAAACAATAAAGTTGATTGAAAACAGATAATAATCAAAATAAAAATGACGGAGGCAAAACTAACTATATGAAAGGTAAAATGATTTTGATAATAAATAAATTTTAAAAACCAAAACCCGCTTGTATGCCGCCGGAGCGGTGAGCTATAGTGGTACTGAATTCGGGCGTATTAACAGATTGAAAATATTCAAGATATAATTTTTTAAAAATGAGTACAAAACCAAACCTGTTCATAAAAACTATTCTGTTTATATTTTTTTCCGGAATGGTATAAGGGCTTGAATGATTAAACAAACCACCCTGTAATGTTGCATCGTAAGCAACAAAATTTACAGATGGCTGATCATAAAAATAATATTGCAATTTTTTTCGCGGTAAATTTTTATTGTCGCTGAAAGAAGAATAAAAATTTCCGATCACCGCATTAATACCTGCTGATGCTTTGGTGCTCAGCGTTCCCAACCGCGCACTATTATAAGAAGAGAAAGAAAGATTATTATTATAAGCAAATATTTCTTTTTCAAAATTGATCTGATAATTCAGTACAGCATCATTTCTTATTTGGTTCGGCCAGCCAAGAGGCTGCGTATAATGTATCCAGTGGTGGATTGCTTTTTGCATAACCGCGCCGCCCGCTGATTGCCCGATAATTCCCGTGCTTATTAATGCGCTGAAACGTTCACGTTTTCGTGTATTGGTAGCCGTTAGAAAAGTTTTAATAAATAAAACGCCGGCATACGGGCGATCGCCGTATTGTATAGCTGATTTGTCAATGATGTTTGGCGTGTATCCATCATCTTCAATGGCAATTCCATATTTTATAATATCAGTTTTTGGATGCCATAATAATTTTGATAAAAGAAAATGCGATAAAGAAGGTGTTACTCTTTCTATATAAATCCCCTGTGTGTAATCTCTGTCGGTTCCTGTAAAAAAATCGTTTTCATAAAATATTCTGGTGTACGTATCACTATTAATATTTCTGAAAGAAACAGTATTGTCAATCGCCTGTGATAGCGTAATTAATGGGGAAAATAATAATATTGAACATATAAAACCAATCCATAAACGCATAATGCAGTATGTACGATTCTGTGCTGGTAATGGTTTTAGAAATTATTATTAATAAAAGAAACAGGCTTTCCGGGAAGCCCGTTTCTTTGGATTTCGGGTTTAGCCAAAATTGTTTTGTAATAAATGACAATTATAATAATATCAGGGAAACGGTTTAATCTTAAGAAATAATAATAGAAAATTGGTTTCGCATCATAATTGTTTGTAACTTGGCAATCATTACCTGGAATCATCTCCCTATTAAGCATTACTCTTATCCCTTTTAAACGATTTGTGATTATTAATAAGAGTTAAGAAATTTTCCTGTTAGTAATTTCTATTTGCTGTTTTACAAAATTTACTGAAACCCCAAAAAAGAATTTATGAAAGCCAATTTTGATGCTATGATAGAAGCAGACAACAAAAGACTGGTATTTAATTTTATGCAGGTTTATTACGGCAGCCAGTTATATTACAATGTAACCATTATGGTTGATAATAAACCGTTGTTGTTCCGGATGAAAAAAGTAGGTGAAGATAACTGGAAAATTGCCCCACAGCCTATCCCCAACTGGATTTACGATACAGAAACAAAATTAGCCTCAGCAATTAAAGAAAGCTAAAGGGATAAATATAACGGTTATGCATATTCGCAAAATGAATATGCAATAAAGTTTATTGATGAATTTTACAGCATTATGTATTTATTTCCCGGATATTATAAAATAGTTACTTCTTACATTTTTTGTTTTAAAAAAGCTTTGTAAACAATTGCAAGGCTTTTTATTTTTAATTGTGCGCCAGTTGTGACAGGAAAGCCCCGGTGAAAATATTTTTCATCAAAAAAATCTTCATAATTTTTTCTTCAAAACCAGGTATTGGTGGGCACTGTAACTGTATTTTTCAAAATGTTATACAGATTACTTATTACTTACCATTATTACTGATTAATTTCCTGGATGCGAAACACATTGAATACTTCCGCTAATTTTGAATTCTCAATTCAAACATCATGGATAATATTATTCAATTAGACACTGTTTCAAAATTCAATGCAATGCGCGGACAGGAAACATTGCACCCATTAATAACAGTTTTGGATCAATCAAAATCAATACCGTTATATCCTGCACGTTTTGTTTCAGGATTGTATATTATTTTTTTAAAAGAAGTAAAATGCGGAGAGTTGAAGTATGGACGTAATACTTATGATTACGAAGAAGGCACTTTGGTTTTTATTGCACCCGGACAAGTTTATGGCGTTGACGATAATATGAAAGCCGTTCAGCCAAAAGGATGGGCGCTTGCATTTCATCCTGATTTAATTCATGGAACTTCTTTGGGAAAAAATATTAAAGACTATAATTTTTTCTCTTACGATGTTAATGAAGCATTGCATGTTTCTGAAAGAGAACGGCAGGTGGTGATTGAATGTTTTAATAAAATCTCGTATGAACTTGAACATGCGATTGATAAACACAGCAAGAATTTAATTGTAAGCAATATTGAATTGTTCCTGAATTACTGTGTTCGTTTTTACGACAGGCAATTTATTACCCGCGATAATATTCACAAAGATATATTGGTAAGGTTTGAAGAATTGCTCAACGATTATTTTCAATCTGATAAACCAAAAAAACTGGGCTTGCCTTCAGTCGCTTATTGCGCAGGACAATTGAATTTATCGGCAAATTATTTTGGTGATTTAATAAAAAAAGAAACCGGGAAAACAGCGCAGGAATATATCCAGGAAAAAGTAATTGATCTCGCCAAAGAAAAAGTATTTGATATCAGCAAATCAATCAGTGAAATCGCTTTTGAGATGGGCTTTAAATACCCGCAGCATTTTACACGTTTGTTTAAGCAGCGTGTCGGGCAATCACCGAATGAATACAGGTTGCTTAATTAATAAAAAAAATTTTAAAAATAAATATTATGCAAAAAAGAAAATTAGGAAACAGCGGACTGAAAGTTTCTGCAATAGGACTAGGTTGTATGGGAATGAGTTATGCTTTTCCGCCATACCCTGAAAAGAAAGACATGATTGTTCTTTTGCAACAGGCATTTGAAAACGGGGTTACTTTTTTTGATACGGCAGAAATGTATGGTCCTTACGCAAATGAAGAATTGTTGGGTGAAGCATTAGCGCCAATCCGTAATGAAGTAGTTATTGCTACAAAATTCGGTTTCAATATTGTTGATGGAAAAATGGCTGGCACAAACAGCCACCCGGATAATATCAGGATGGTTGCAGAAGAATCTTTGAAAAGATTAAGGACAGATGTAATTGATTTATTTTATCAGCATCGCGTTGATCACAAAGTTGCGATTGAAGATGTTGCAGGCACTGTGAAAGATTTGATTAACGAAGGCAAGGTGAAACATTTTGGTATGTCGGAAGCCGGGGCAAAAACAATCCGGCGCGCGCATGCAGTGCAACCACTTGCTGCATTGCAAAGCGAGTATTCATTATGGACAAGAAAACCTGAAGAAGAAATTATTCCTTTGCTTGAAGAATTGGGAATTGGTTTTGTTCCGTTCAGCCCTTTGGGCAAAGGTTTTTTAACAGGCAAAATGGATGCAGATACAAAATTTGCAAGCAATGATTTCCGCAGCATACTTCCGCGTTTTACGCCTGATGCATTAAAGGCAAATCAAACATTAATAGATTTGTTAGGTAAAATTGCAACAGATAAAAATGGCACACCTGCACAAATTGCACTGGCGTGGCTGCTTGCACAAAAGCCATGGATAGTTCCGATACCAGGCACAACAAAATTGAATCGCCTTAAAGAAAATATAGGTTCAGCAAATATTATATTAACGAATGAAGAATTAAAAGACATTGCTGATTCATTGGAAAAAATAAAAGTGACTGGCAACCGCTACACTGAAGAATTTGAAAAAACAACAGGGTTATAAAAAGCAACAATGAAAAATTTTATCAGATTATTTATCATCATTCCGTTAATGTAAAATTTTTTATGAAAAAAAATGTGCAGATGTAATAATATTGGGGTTTCGAAAAAAATTTTATAACCAAAGTGATCCTATCGCAAACAAAAGCGCTGTTGTCATAATTAATACGCCAAGTTTTAAAAATGCCCACGCACTTACATGTTGCCCTTCGCGGCGTAAAGCAATCAGCCAAAGTATAGTGGCAAGTGATCCGGTTATAGAAAGATTGGGGCCAAGATCAACACCAATAAGAATAGAGCTTTTTACAATTTCAGGTACATGGCTTGCCTGCACTGCATTCCCGGCGATTAATCCTGCAGGCAGATTGTTCACCAGGTTGCTCGCAACTGCAATAATAGTTCCGCTTGCCCATGTTGTTTTTAAAACGGATTGCCCCGCGTGCTGATGAAGATATTTAGTTATAATTTCTATTAATCCTGTTTTATTTAATGCTTCAACAATTACAAACAAACCTGCAACAAGCAGTAACACTGACCACGATATTCCTTTAATAATAATTAATGGTTTTTTTTTCGATTTGATTAATACAATCGCCGATGTCAATAGCCCTGTTATAAAAGTTGATAAACCAAGTTGTAAACCAAATGCAGAAGATGCGAGTAAAATTATAGCTGTACTTAAAATCCCAATAATTGCAGTTTTGCCGCCAGGTGAGAGTTGCGGTATTATAATATTACTTTCAATATTTTCTTTCAAAGAATTTCGCTGTGTAAAAAAAAGCATCACATAAGTAACTGCAATGGCAAATACGGAAGGCAAAATATATTGCGGCAGCCATTGCAATAATGGCGGCATGCGGCTTCCGTAAATAACAAGGTTTGCCGGGTTGGAAATTGGCAGCACAAAAGAAGCAGCGTTTGCAACAAATGCGCAGATGAATAAATAAGGAAGCGGCTTTGCAACTTTTGCTGCTTTCATTGCGGCAGCAACTGCTGGTGTTAATACAACAGCAGTTGCATCGTTCGATAAAAAAACAGTAACAATAATTCCCACTAAATAGATTAATAAAAAAAGTTTTTGAGATGACCCTTTTGCAAGCCTTGTTGCATATGCAGCAAGCCAGTCGAATAATTTTTCTTCGCGTGCAATTTCTGAAAGCAGCATCATGCCTGTCAGAAAAAGATAAACATCTGTTCCTTTATTAATGCCTGTCGCACATTCTGATGGTAATATTAATCCAAACACCAACATTAATAATGCACCACTTATTGCCCACACAAATTCCGGGATCTTAAATGGCCTTATAATGACACCAGCAATAGCTAATAAAGAAATAATCCAAATAGAAATATGTGCCATTAATCTTTTTTAAAAAGATAAATATAGATTAGTTTTTTGCATAAGAACAGTTAGCATATCAACCACAAATATTTTGCGATTATTGATTCGCATTTAACTCATCACGCAGGAACCACGCCCGATTAGGATTTTATTAATTTTGAAAATATAATCCAAATTGAAACAAGTGCCAATGTAAAATTTACGGTTATGAGGAATAAGAACTATGTAGATTATGTTTGCTGCAAAAAACCCGCGAATAGACAATGCAACAAATGATATAAGTAATATTATCCAGTATTTTTTTCAGAAATGGCTGAACTATTAAAACATTATCACATGCGCCGGAACGTGAGCCACAAATAAAATTGCGTTTAAAATAAAACCGGGCTTCAGGATGAAAGCCGTTAAAAGTGAAAATAAGTAAGAAGAAATAATTACATAATAAATCGTTATTACTTGTAATAATTCTTTTACCAATTGTGCCCGGAACAGGAATCGAACCTGCACTACCTTGCGATAACCAGATTTTGAGTCTGGCGCGTCTACCAATTCCGCCATCCGGGCAAACGCATATTTACTAAGGGGACGCAATATTACGCATTTGCGCTATTTTGTCCAAAATGCGGTGCAAGTATTTTTTGCGGTAATAATAATCTTTCACTCGCAGCAACTCTTTTTCGGCAGTAACACCTTCCTGATAATGCTCCACAATTTTTGCCACATCACTATATATTTTTATTAATAAATCATTTGCCTGTTTTTGAATGCTGTTTAATGTTTCTATATTCTCTTCCATCTCGGCATCCATCAATTGCTCATTTATTTCCATCACTTCCATTAAAAAAGAATTGTCCAGGTTATATTTTTCTTCTTCTTCAATTAAATCGTGTAACAGCAAAACATAACGGATTGTTTCATCCGGATTTTGAAAAGTTTTATATGCTTTATTAATGATTGATGATTTTTCCAGTACATCAGCCTGTTCTTCATCAGAAGCATTTGCAAAAAAATCAGGATGATATTTACGGCTCAGTGCATAAAATTTTTTCTTTACATCATTCATATCCACTTTCATCAAAACCGGCAACCCATACAATTCAAAATAATTCATGATTAATAATTGGAAAGTAAAATTATGATAACTTGCCCGGTAAATAACGATTGATGATAAAGATTGGTTTAATAAAAGAAGGAAAAATTCCTGCAGATAACCGCGTTGCGCTTACGCCATCACAATGCAAATGGATTCATAAAAATTCTGATGAAGTAAAAATAATTGTTCAAAGCTGCAACCACCGCTGCTTTTCAGATAAAGAATATAAAATGGGCGGCGTGGAAGTGAAAGCGGATATAAGTGAATGCGATATATTAATGGGTATTAAAGAAGTGCCCGTTAATGAATTGATTGCTGAAAAAAAATATTTATTTTTTTCTCACACACGAAAAAAGCAACCGCACAACCAGCAAATGTTTCGCGAAATTCTAAATAAAAAAATCACGCTGATCGATTATGAATGTTTGGAACATGACGACGGACAACGAATTCTTGGCTTTGGTTTTTTTGCAGGAATTGTCGGTGCGCATAATGGAATAATGGCTTACGGCCACAGAACTGGTTTGTATAATTTAGAAAGAGTTTATATACAAAAAAGCTTTCGCCAGTTAATACATATTTATTTTGGATTGAGACTGCCAAATATTAAAGTGGCTGTAACCGGCTCTGGGCGCGTCGCTCACGGCGTATTGGAAATCATGAATTTGCTTGGCATTATTGAAGTGGAGAATGATGAATTTTTGGAACGAACATTTTCATATCCTGTTTTTACACAATTAAAAGGCGCAGGTTTGTATGCACAAAAACTAGCGGTCATGTATAACCGCGAAGATTTTCATAACAACCCGCAAAATTATATTTGCAAATTTTATCCATATACAAAAGTTACAGATATATTAATGAATGGAGTTTACTGGGACAAAGGAATGCCGCGTTTATTTGAACTCGATCATTTACAGGAAAAAGATTTTAATATTAAAACGATTGCAGACATTACAGATGATCAGCATGGTTCCATTCCATGTAACTTGGGCGATACGACGATTAACCAGCTTGTATACGGTGT
>Ga0206830_1060_pt1 | contig 14624 bp, 11 predicted proteins | sample Alteio_BWOrgCont_76_FD_152884 | JGI IMG/M metagenome (GOLD analysis project Ga0206830, IMG submission 152884) | Enriched cells from forest soil in Barre Woods Harvard Forest LTER site, Petersham, Massachusetts, United States -... | ecosystem: Environmental > Terrestrial > Soil > Temperate forest >... | reverse complement strand
CCTTCTGCGCCTCCGTTTGAAGAAAAGGATAAATTAGGCCTTTCCTACGATCAAATCATTCGTTGGTGGAATGGGTTATCAGAAAAACAACGAGAAGACATGATACTTAAAGGAAATTCATTATCTTCGGTACAGCGTACCCGCATTAGAACAGAGTATAAACACTCTTATCCAGAAGAAATATATTTGCAACCAAAAGTATTAAGTGTCTGCGATTGCTACGCCATGTATTACTTTTTTCCTCAGATGCAAAAAAAATATAAATGGGATTCGAGCTACAATGTATTTAATTTACCTCCACCGTATTATAGTGATCAACCTCCTTCTTATGACGAAGCCGTAAAATGGCTCAATGAACAAAAAAAAGAAAATTTACCTACACCAACACCTCAGCAAATACAAATCATTCGAAGACAGTACCATGTACATTATATAGGGTGTAATGATCCACACCCTCTTGACTATTATTTATTCTCTCAGTATCACTTTCACCATCAGCATAGGTTTTATCTTTGGACACCACAAGATTACCTTTTCTTTGAAACTATACGCGCCACCTGTAATTTAGCTCCTTATCTTTTTAGAGCAGCAGAATTCACTACAAAAGCCGCTATAGAAGGAGTAAAAACGGTGGGCAGTTGCCTGGGAGAAATAGGCAAAAGCAGGGGTGGTGGGGGGGGTAGCGGTAAGGATGCTGGCGCAATTCTATTAGGTATAGCCATTGTTTTAGGTATTCTTGCTACTGCATTTTCTGCGCTAGCAGGAATTTACTATGCAGGTAAAAAAGCGATTAAATCTGTTAGTAATATTTTTCATGGGGAAAAAATTGCCCGTAGTACTTGGCGTTTAACTTGTACCGCAGGCGCTCTTGCGCTTGGTATCGTAAAAGGCATGGCTATTGGAGCATTAATAGGTTCTGTAGTGCCAGTAATTGGTACTGCCATTGGCGCTGTTTTAGGTGGAATTTTTGGAGGCTGTATCTCAGCAGGCTTAGGCTCAGCCTTTGGTAAATATTCAGCACAAGGAATTGCAGCAATCCGTACCGGTGGAATCACTAATCCAGATCGCTGGCATATTAAAAACGACAGTAGTACTACAGCCATTTTGCTAAACACTCAAAAATTAAAGCATACTCTAAAGGATAAAGACTCTATACCTTATCATCGCTTAACAGATGCTGTTAAAAGCAAAGTAAAGGCTGGAGAAATAATCAATGAATCTATTCGTGTATCTCCTCAGATACGTTTCAGCCTTCAAGCTAAAAAATATGTAAAAGAAACGATTAACTGCCCTATGCCTATAGGCTTAAAGTGTTAAATTATTAATCACCTTTGTAAGACATTTGCCATATTTCTTGTAAGACATTGGCTGATGGCTTACTGGGTAATTTATTTATAATGCTTTGATTTTATTCATAAAAAGCATAATTTTATCAGCTAGTCTGTTTTTTTAGGGTTTCCCCATACGGTTTTTGGTGCTTTCTCTGTGTATATTTAACCTTGGCAGTCATGGATTGATTGCCTCTCGCAAAAAGGACTTATGCAACCACTCCTCGTTTTGTGTGTTCAAGGATGGATTTGTTGGCATGGACTGCCAGACCTGAGTTGAAACATGTTAGGACGGTACTTTGTACCGTCCTTTTTTTTCGTCTACGCTTCTATGCTTCGGGCTTTTCTACTTGGATACTAAATCCACATGTTGCACGCGGGCACACATGTTCTGTTCCCTTTTTCTTGGTGATCTTAATGGTTAATAGTGGCCAAGCACAGGTTGGGCAAGGCTGTGCAATCGGTTCATTCCAAGTAGCATACTTACAATCAGGGTAACGCGAGCAAGAGAAAAATACTTTGCCCCGACGTGAACGCCTTTTCAGCATTTTCCCTTGACGACACTCAGGACATTCTATGCCCGTATCCGCTGCCTTTTGCAAAGACTCTACGTGCTTACACTTAGGATAATTCGAACAGCCTATAAACTTTCCATAGCGGCCTTGTTTGACATTTAAAGCATGCCCGCAATCAGGGCACTGCCTTCCTGCCACTTCTTCCGCATGCTGCTCAGCTTCACCTTCTTGACCATCTGAATTTACGCTACGCGTGTAAGTACACTCTGGATAGCCTGTACAACCAATAAATCGATCTCGTCTACCCAAACGCAGCGTTAACGGCTTACCACATTGCGGGCAATTTTCTTCTAATGTCTCCTGCGTCACATCTTTGCGTTTAACGGTTTCGGTAATTTCATCCACTTGGGTTTTAAATGGATCCCAAAACTCATGCATTAAAGGCACCCACTCTTTTTCGCCTCTCGCAATAGCATCCAACTCATCTTCTAATTGCGCGGTAAAATTAAAATCGACGTAGCGGTTAAAGTATTGGGTTAAGAAATGCGTAACAACTCTCCCAACATCTGTTGGTTTAAATCTTTTATTCTCTAGTAATGCATACTCACGACGCTGCAAAGTAGAAATGATACTGGCGTAGGTCGAAGGTCGACCAATGCCGCATTCTTCTAAGGCTTTAATGAGTGTTGCTTCTGAAAAACGCGGTGGTGCTTCCGTAAAATGCTGATTGCATTTTACTGCCTGCAAGCTAACAACATCCCCTTCTGCAAGGGCGGGCAATAAACGCTCTTCACCAGACTCTTCTATTTTATTATCATCAACACCTTCTTGATAAACGTGCATAAATCCAAGATCGGTAATGACAGAACCTGTGGCTCGAAAAATATGCGGAGGTGTTGCACATAATTCAACAGCAACCGTATCAATAGTGGCTGAAATCATTTGAGAGGCAATGGTTCGCTTCCAAATAAGATCGTATAGTTTAAATTGCTCTGGCGTTAAATAATCTTTCAGAGATTCAGGTGTACGCAGTGCTGATGTGGGTCGAATAGCTTCATGTGCTTCTTGTGCATTTTTAGCTTTCGTTTTATAGGTTCGTATTTCTTCGGGTACATTTTCTTTTCCATAACGCTCTTCTATAAACGCGCGAATTTCTTGCAGCGCTTCGGCAGCTAAATTGACAGAATCGGTACGCATATAAGAAATTAAACCCGTTGAACCTATATCAATTTCGATCCCTTCATATAACTGCTGAGCAATACGCATGGTACGTTCTGCCGTTAAACCTAATTTACGCGCAGATTCTTGTTGTAAAGTGGACGTAATAAAAGGAGCAGCTGGATTTCTTTTTCGTTGCTTTTTTTCAACCGAGATTACCTTAAGCTTACCTTGGGCCTCGCGTAATAAGACAGCTTTAATTGCTTCCGCTTGCTCTGTATTTGTAATCGTAAATTGTTCCACTTTTTCTGCATTATACATTTGCAATTTAGCAGTAAAAGGCTGTTTTTCTGCTTCAACTTCGGCGGTAATATCCCAATATTCTTGGCTCACGAAGCGTTCAATTTCTTCTTCTCGTTCCACAATTAAGCGCAATGCAGGGCTTTGCACGCGTCCTGCGGATAAACCCCTGCGAACTTTGCGCCATAACAACGGAGATAAGTTGAATCCGACTAAATAATCAAGAGCACGCCGTGCTTGTTGAGCATTCACCAACTCCATAGAAATATCACGGGGCTCAGACACTGCTTTTTGAATAGCTGTTTTGGTAATTTCATGAAAAACTACTCGATGAGCAGGTTTTTTAGCCAGTACTTTTTTCTCTTTTAAAATATTATAAATATGCCAAGAAATGGCTTCACCTTCTCTATCAGGATCGGTCGCGAGATATAATGCATTCGCTTTTTTCATAGCACTCACAATGGCAGTGACATGCTTTGCATTTTTTTCAATAATTTCATATTTCATAGCAAAATCATGTTCAGTATCTACTGCGCCTTTTTTAGGTAATAAATCGCGCACATGACCATAAGAAGCGATCACTTCAAAATCTGGTCCTAAATATTTTTTAATTGTTTTTGCTTTAGCCGGCGATTCAACAATAACAAGATGTTTAGCCATAACGATATCCCGTCTTAAAATAATTAATGCGATTGTCCAAATGCATCTGACAAAATTAAATCTTGAAAAATAGACAAAGCAGCTTTCTTTTGTGGTTGACTATAAAGTGCTACCAATACTACCCATTTAATACGAGCAATATCAATCTCTCGTTCATCTAATACCATTAAACGATCAATCGCAATTTCACGCGTTACTGGGTCTAAAATTTTTATCTGTTCTAGATACTGTAAAAAACCAATACCTTCCACTGTGATATGCTCTACTTCCTGTCCCATATAGTAACGAAATGCTTGGCCAGAACAAGTATCCATTGGTGTTATTTTTTGCACATCCTCTAATCCATCTAACCAGTCTAGCGCACGATCAATTTCCATTGGATGAAAACCAATGCGCTCTAATTCTGCCATAATGGATTCTTTATCAGAAATAAAATTAACACCATTATTCGTATAATTTTCAATAAGAAACATGACCACATCAAACATGACGAATATAACCTCCGGGCACCAAGCGCACATAACCTTTCAATTCTAATGATAATAGAATGGAGGAAACTTCCACCGCCGTCAATCTACACCGCAATAGAATTAAATCAAAAGGGGTCACAGAATGGTCAATATAATTGAGTAAAGGGTGAGGTGGATTGCCGCGGCTAAGCGTTTCACAGCCTCGCAATGACAAAGGTAGCTCTTCGGTAATATCTTCGGCAGATTCGACCAATTTAGCGCCTTGTCGTATAAGCTGATGACAGCCACGAGATAAGGGATGATGAATAGACCCTGGAATAGCAAATACCTCGCGATTTTGCTCTAGAGCATGCCGTGCAGTAATCAATGATCCACTACGAGCAGCCGCTTCAACTACTAAGACGCCCACACTTAAACCACTGATAATCCGATTGCGCCGAGGGAAATTCCAAGAAGAAGGCGGTGTATTTAAAGGAAACTCAGAGACCAATGCACCCTGATGAATAATAAGCTCCGCTAAATTTTTATTAGCCCGAGGATAAATTTGGTTAAATCCTGTTCCCATGACTGCTATCGTCCCTCCTCCTACCTCTAGTGCGCCTTTATGACACGCGCTATCTATACCACTAGCAAGACCACTTGTAATAATAAAACCTTTTGCAGCTAACGCCTTGGCAAAACTTGTCGCTGTTTCAGTTCCGACGGTAGAGGGGTGACGAGTTCCTATCATGGCTATTTGCAATGCAGATAACATCTGAACACACCCCCGAACATACAATACCAGTGGCGGATCAGCTATTTCTTTTAATAAACGCGGGTAACGGGGATCTTGATAAGTAATAATAGTATCTTGCTGAGTATATGCTATTACTTCAGATTCAATTTTTTTAAAGTTAATGCTTTTAATTTTTTCAGCTTCATATGCAGTAAATCCGAAAGCAATTAAATCACTCATCGTACTTGCAAATAAACTTTCATATTCTCCTTTTATTTCTAGCCACGCATGTAGCTTACGGACACTGACGCCGAGTAAATAAGACACTGCTAACCAAAAAATCGAATAATTGTGCACTGACATTTAAACCACACTGTTCATCTAATTCACGAATACAAGAAGGGCTCGTGACGTTTATTTCTGTTAAATAATCCCCAATAATATCTATACCCACAAAGTATAATCCTTGCTCTCGCAAGTAAGGGGCAATTTCCTCGCATACGTCTCTCTCTTTTTTTGTTAAAGCTTGTGCAAAACCACTGGCACCTGCAACAATATTACCTCGCCACTCACCCTTTTGCGGAACACGTGCCAACATATATGGAAGTGGCTCACCATTAATCAGTAAAACACGTTTATCCCCTTCTGCTATTTCTGGAATAAACCGTTGGACCATGATATGGCACGTTTCTTGTTGTGTTAATATTTCAAAAAGGACAGAGACGTTTGGGTCTTGCGGTGTGAGTCGAAAAACAGAATATCCGCCCATAGCATTAAGAGGTTTACAGATAATATCGTGATTTTCTGATTTTTGTTGTTGCCAGAATGTTTGCAGGAGAGCTATATTACTGGATACCAAGGTTGGAACGCAACAAGAAAAAAATTGATTAATGACTATTTTTTCATTCACCTCACGCAAACCTTGCGGCTTATTAACAACTAACACACCTGCCTTTTCTGCATAATCTAAGATATAAGTTAAATAAAAATATTCTAGACTCACCGGCGGGTCTTTACGCATTAAAATAATATCTAAAGTATCGAGCGCTATTGCTTCACTCTTCCCAAAAGAAAACCAGCGCTTTAAATCGCGAAACACTTTTAAGTGCTTTGCCAAACCATAGGCCTTGCCATCGCGCAAGAATAGATCTCTCGGTTCAAAATAAAAAATATTAAAGTCTCTGTCTTGCGCTTCCCACAAAAGTGACAAAGTACTGTCATATTCTGCTTTAATTGTGTGTATGGGGTCCATCACCACGCCGACTTTCATGTTTGCATCTCCGCTATTTCTTTGGCTGCTGCTAACATACTTAACTGTGCAATAGCACCATAAGTATATAAATGTCGATCAAAAGGATATGATTCAAAATACATGCCTGGCGTATTCAAATTTTCATCTGGCCCACGTGCTTCATGCATACGATAAAACCCTCCTACCACTTGCTTACCCCATAAATAAATGACAGGCTCTGCCACATTTTGAGATTCATCTCTCTCAAAAGTATAGACGCCTTCTTGAATAATCACTCGCCTGACTGGCATGCCTCCTTTCGAAGTCGCCATAGAAGTACGTTTCTTACGATTAAGCACGCGTAACTCATCGATATTTCGAATGGTCATGACTGCCATTCCTTGTGTGCCTGCATCCGCTTTAATAATCACAAAAGGTTTACAGGAAACCTGATATTCATTATATTTTTTCTGAATATCTTCTAATAAAACGCGCGTATGCTCTATTATGCAATCAATACCTTCGCGCCGTAAAAAATCAATTTCTCCACAAGGTCGAAAAAGCGGCGTAATGAGCCAAGGATCGATATCCAGCATTTGAGCAAATTCTTGGCTTAAGGTAGCGTAATAGTGAAAATGTTCTGACTTTAATCGTTGATGCCATCCTAGTTCTGCTGGAGGAAAAATAGGTTGTTGTAAATTTTGCAATATATCTGGCATACCTGCAGACAAATCATTATTCAATAAAATAAGATCGGGAATACCTTGATCTATTTTAATAACATTCCCCTCTCGTTTTAACGCATCCAGAGAACTCGTTTTTATAATAAATCCCGCTTGCTTTAAAATATCCACCAACACTTCTACATTTTTTGAATAAAAAAGATTGCGCGTATGATCTTCCGGAATCAATAAAATAGATTTAGCCTCCGGAAGTCGTTCTAAAATAGTTTCTTTAGCAGCAGTAACCGCACGCGACAAAAATTCAGGGCTTAGATTGTTAAACCCTGCAGGGAAAAGATTCATATCTACAGGCGCTATTTTAAATCCTGCGTTACGCAAATCGACAGAACCATAAAGTGGCGGAGAAACTTTTTGCCATTGAGATTCAAACCACTTATTAATATCTGTTTGTCTTTCTTTTAATTTTTTTTCTATCATGCAAAAACCGCACTAACAAGAAACGATTGCTGATCGACTTCACCTACTAACCGCTTTTCTTTCATTTCTTGTCCTTTTTGATTAAAAAATAAAAAAGTAGGGGGAGCCACTACTTGGTAATGTTTTAATAAAGCTTGGTCAAAAGCGGTATTGTCAGTAATATTCACGCGCAATAAAACAAAATCGTTTAAGATCGATTTCACTTCCGATCGACTTAAAACTTTTTCCACCTGTTTACAAGATTCACACCACTCCGCATAAAAATCCAACAGTACCGGTTTTTTTTCTTGTCTAGCTTGCGCTAGCAATTGATTAAGCTGCTGCATATTTTTCACATCAATAAATGAAATAGGTAAAGAGGGTGCCCCTGTGATTGCTACACTTACAAATAAAATCATACTATAAATAGCTAATAGTCCTCCCAACACACGCGCAACACTACTAAGAGAAAATAAAAGATAAACAGCAGCACTTAAAAAAAGACCTGCCCGTAAAAACAATGTTAAGCCGTTCGGTAAAATACGAGAGAGCATCCAGAGTGCTGTGCCGAATAAAATAAAAGCGAATATTTTTTGAATAACCACCATCCAAGGACCTGCTTTCGGTAAATATTTTCCTGCTGAAAAACCTATTAACAACAGAGGCAAGCCCATGCCCAATCCCAATGCAAATAAAGCGCTTCCCCCTAAAATAATATTACCTTGCTCAGTAATATATGCGAGCGCACCCATAAATGGCGCCGTGATACAAGGAGAAACAATTAAAGTAGATAAGCATCCCATGGTGACAGCATTAAGATGGCTTCCCCCGGTATAGCGTTGTTGAAATGCGATTACCTTTTGTTGCCATAACCCTTTTATTTCAAATAATCCTAATAAAGACAACGCTAAAAAAATAAATAACCCGCTAAAGAGTACGATAATCCAAGGATTTTGAAAATATATTTGAATACTGCTGCCTACCCAGGCAATCGCTATACCTGTCAATGCATAAGTCACTGCCATGCCTAAAACATAACTTAAGGAGAGGGAAAAGATTTGTTGTTTTTGTCCAATAATAATACTAGATAGAATAGGGATCATGGGTAATGAACAAGGGGTAAAAGCTAACAAAATACCCAGCCCAAAAAAAGTAAGAAGGGTTAGCATTAAATGAGAAGAAGCTTTAAGGGGGGTAATAGGAAGCGTTTTTTTTACTGGTGCATAACATAATCCTTCTTTAGAGCACCCTTGATATTGAACCGTTATTTGTGTTTTTTCAGGGTATAAATGATACCCTGGAGCCACTTTCCAATGCACAACCACTTCATCCGGTTTTTGCATATGTGCTGTAAAAACAAAGGCTTTTTCGCTAGATAAAGGGGCACAGAGACTATTGGCAGCGATGAAAAAAAACCCTAAAAAAAAGAAAACTTTTCCCATATATTTATTCACTATGATTTAATATTGCGCTATGGTACTAGGTTCTGATTTTTTTATAAACCCCTTGAGACTACTGAGAAGCGTCCCCATATACTTTCTTGTCCATATTAACTTTTAAGGAGAAGTATCACATGAGCAACAACAAAAAATCTCCCAAGATTCGTCCTTTAGGCGATCGTCTTGTTGTAGAGCCAGAAGAATTGGCAACTGAAACGGCGGGTGGCATTTTGATTCCTGCTACTGCAGATAAAGATAAACCGATGCAAGGGAAAGTATTAGCCATAGGCCTTGGTAAATATATCGATGGCAAAATTCTCCCCCTGCAAGTCAAGGTGGGTGATAAGATTCTTTTTGGTAAGTATGCTGGCACCAACATCAAGTATGCTGAAAAAGAATTTCTTGTCATGCGCGAAGAAGATGTCATGGGCGTCTTAGAAGACTAACTTTCATTTCAAAAGAGGAAAAACACATGGGTGCAAAAAAATTAGTGTTCGGCGCGAAAGCCCGACAAAAGATGTTAAAGGGTATTAATGGTTTAGCAGATTCTGTACAAGTCACTCTCGGACCTTGCGGTCGTAATGTCCTTATCGAAAAACCATATGGCGCTCCTGAGATTACCAAAGACGGTGTAACTGTAGCCAAGGCCATTGAATTTAGCGACAAAGGCATGAACATGGGCGCACAAATGTTAAAAGATGTGGCCTCTCAAACATCCGATGAAGCTGGTGATGGCACCACCACTGCTACTGTATTAGGCCGACAAATTTTTGTTGAAGGCTTAAAAGCCGTTGTAGCAGGGCACAATCCTATGGATCTGAAACGCGGTATTGATTTAGCTGTGACTCAAACCGTTGCTGCTTTGAAAAAGCTTTCTGTTCCTTGCACGGACTCCAAAGCCATTGCTCAAGTTGGTACTATTTCTGCTAATTCCGATGAATCTATCGGTAAAAATATTGCTGCTGCTATGGCCAAAGTTGGTAAAGAAGGCGTTATCACCGTAGAAGAAGGTTCTACTTTGAATGATGAATTAGATGTTGTAGAAGGTATGCAATTTGATCGTGGCTACCTCTCTCCTTACTTTATTACCAATCAACAAAATATGTCTGCAGAATTAGATCATCCTTATCTTTTGATCGTAGACAAGAAAATTTCTTCTATTCGCGATCTTCTGCCAGTATTAGAAGCTGTAGCTAAAGCCAGCCGTTCTTTACTGATTATTGCTGAAGATGTGGAAGGTGAAGCATTAGCAACTTTGGTTGTGAATCACATGCGTGGCGTTGTCAAAACTTGTGCCGTAAAAGCACCTGGATTTGGTGATCGTCGTAAAGACATGTTGCAAGATATTGCCATTCTCACTAAAGCACAAGTCATTGCAGAAGAAGTGGGCCGCACTTTAGAGTCCGCTACTCTCAAAGATTTGGGTTCTGCCAAACGTGTCATTATCACTAAAGATAACACTACTATTATCGATGGTGCTGGTGAAAAGAAAGAAATTGAAGGCCGTGTTAAACAATTGCGTGGACGTATCGAAGAAACCTCTTCCGACTACGATCGTGAGAAGTTACAAGAACGCATTGCTAAATTAGCCGGTGGCGTTGCTGTCATCAAAATTGGTGCCGCTTCTGAAATTGAAATGAAAGAAAAGAAAGCTCGCGTAGAAGATGCTTTACATGCTACTCGCGCAGCAGTCGAAGAAGGTGTGGTTCCTGGTGGCGGTGTTGCTTTAATTCGCGTACTAAATAGCCTCAAGAATCTTGAAGGTGAAAATGAAGCTCAAAACATGGGTATTCAATTAACTAAACGCGCTATGGAAGCTCCATTACGCCAAATCGTGACCAATGCTGGTTATGAGTCTTCTGTTATTTTAAATAAAGTATTAGAAGGTAAAGGCAACTATGGCTTCAATGCAGCAACCGGTGAATATGGCGACATGTTGCAAATGGGTATTTTAGATCCAACTAAAGTTACTCGTTCAGCTTTACAATATGCAGCTTCCGTAGCTGGCCTTATGCTCACAACCGAATGCATGATTTCCGACTTACCCAAAGAGAAGGAAGAAACGATGGGTGGCGGTGGTGGTATGGGCGGCGGCATGGGTGGAATGGGAGGCATGGGAGGTTTCTAATCTCTTATACTCTTAAGGTACTTCAGAACCCCGCGAAAGCGGGGTTTTTTTTATATCGCAACACCTAATCCAAATATCTGGGTAATCCATTGGATAACAAACATCACAGGAGGAGTAAGTATATAAGAAAGAACACCCGTCACCCACAGCAACATCAATACTAAAAAGCCCATTGGTTCCAGACGTTGAATTCGCCACACTATTCTTCCCGGTAATACGCTATACAAAACCCGGCTGCCATCTAAAGGAGGGAAAGGTAATAAATTTAACACCCCCAATACAGCATTAATAATAATACCTGCTGAACCCATATATAAAAGTGGACGACCTATTTCCGGATGATGCATGCTTAAAAAATATATGCCTATTCTTCCGATTAAAGCCCATGCCACAGCCATTAAAAGATTCGTGCAGGGACCTGCTATTGCCACCAATGCCATATCACGTTTAGGGTGTCTTAAATTTCTCGCATCGACCGGCACAGGCTTAGCCCAGCCAAAAACAAAGTTGCTCATAGAGAGTAATAACAGTGGGATGATGATAGTCCCCATTAAATCTATATGCTTAATAGGATTCAGCGTTAATCTTCCCGATAATCTTGCAGTTTGATCCCCTAATTTAGACGCAACCCATCCATGCGCCACTTCATGTCCAGTAATAGCAAACAAAAGCGGTAGCGCCCATACAACGATTTTTTGAACCAGGCTTAATTCGATCATGGCAGCCATCATATCATTGAATAAGCAGATAGGAAAATTTAGAATGGACGCCTTCATTCATAAAAAGGATCTGTGGCGTGACATTGATTTACTATAAAGCGATTGCGGCACTGATCATTTTTATCTCTAGTCTACTGACTATTATTTATCCGATAAAAAAGCATGCTTCCATCAAGCATAGCGAATCATTAGAACTAGGAGAAGCATTTGCCAGTGGCATCTTTCTGGGAGTAGCTTTCTTTCATATGTTGCCCGCCTCTATTGCAAGTTTTCAAACATTATGGCCTGACAATCACTATCCCATTGCAGAGCTCATTTGCATTATTGGTTTTATTTCGTTGTTATTTTTAGAGCGGCTATCACTGATTACGTGCCACCACCATCATCATGCTGGTATTCCTTATATTCTTACCCTCATGCTAGTCATTCATTCCTTGATTGAAGGTGCAGCCCTAGGTATTAACGCAACACTTACCCAAACCCTAATGATATTTATTGCTATTATTGCTCATAAAGGCTCAGCTAGCTTTGCACTTTGCATTACTTTAATACGACACAATATCCCACTAAAATATATGATAGCTATTATGCTTTTCTTTTCACTCAGCACTCCTGTGGGCATTTTCCTAGGCGCAACCCTAGAATCTTTATCACATCCTTTACTAGAAGCGACTTTCAATGCCTTTGCTACAGGTTCTTTCTTTTATATGGCAACTCTCCACCATGTCCAGTTTCATAAACGAGCCCAGGAAGAATCTCATGGGTTACTAGAGTTTTTCCTGCTTGTCATGGGTCTTAGCATGATGGGGTTAGTTGCTATTTGGACTTAAGCCGTTACTAATCCTAAGTGCTTTACAGCATCGTACTCTTGTCTTAACTCATCCAGTGTGGCATTGAGTTTAGCTTGCGCAAATTCGCTATGCGTTAAGCCTGTGACTACCTTAAGCGCACCCTCTTCCGTGCGACAGGGTACAGAAAAAATAAGGCCCTTATCCACACCATATTCACCTTGTGAGCAACGGGCTACAGAGAAGCTCTCATCTTTAGCAGTATCATGGGTTAAATGATATACCGTATTCACAATAGCATTTGCTGCAGAAGCCGCAGAAGAAGAGCCCCGTGCTTTGATCACTTCAGCACCACGTTTTTGGACAATGGGAATAAAGTCATTTTGTAGCCAAGCAAGATCCGCAATAACTTCAGGCACTGGCTTATGATTAATCTTCGCATGATAAAAATCAGGATATTGCGTACTAGAATGATTGCCCCATATAGTCATTTCAGTGATGGCTGTAATATCTACTTTCGCTTTCATCGCTAATTGCGCACGGGCTCGCAGCTCATCCAACATAGTCATGGCAAAAAAGCGATTTTGAGGTACATCAGGCGCATGATGCATAGCAATTAAGCAATTTGTATTACAAGGGTTGCCTACCACTAACACTCTCACATCACTGGCGGCATTATCATTAATAGCCTGACCCTGTGGTCCAAATACCTTACCATTAATCTTTAAAAGATCAGAACGTTCCATGCCTTCTTTACGTGGCACCGCCCCTACTAATAAAACCCAATTGACTTGATGCATAGCCACTTTAAGATCAGACGTAATAGTTACTTTCTTTAATAAAGGAAAAGCGCAATCGTCTAATTCCATAGCGACCCCTTTCAACAAAGGCAATGCTGCTTCAAGTTCTAGTAAATTTAATTCGACTTCTGTTTCTGGCCCAAACATTTGCCCTGAGGCTATTCGAAATACTAAAGCATAACCAATTTGCCCTGCGGCACCACTAATCGCTACTTTTACACGCTTTTTCATAACAACTTTCCCCTTTAATAGAATCAATTTATGCGCTATTCTAGCGCGAATATGCAGCCACCTCCATTAAGTTTATACATTCACCTTCCATGGTGCGTTCGCAAATGCCCCTATTGCGACTTCAACTCGCATGCAGTGAAAGAAGCGATTCCAGAAGAGCAATATATCGCAGCATTATTAGCAGATTTAGATGAAAATTTGTCATTTATTCAAAATCGTAGCATAGAGACAATCTTTTTTGGCGGCGGTACGCCCAGCTTATTTTCACCGCAAAGTCTTGAGAATTTACTCGCAGGAATCACGACACGTTTAAAGCTTACAGAAAACTGTGAAATTACGCTGGAAGCTAATCCTGGCACGGTAGAAAGCGAGCGTTTTAAAGGCTATCGCTCTATAGGCATCAATCGATTATCTATAGGCATTCAAAGCCTACAGGAATCACAATTAAAGATATTAGGCCGCATTCATGATCGCGCACGTGCATTACGTGCAGTTGAAATGGCACGAGAAGGCGGGTTTGATAATATTAATATTGATATTATGTACGGATTGCCTCAGCAAACAAAAACGCAAGCCTTAACTGACTTAGAAGAAGCAACCGCTTTACAACCAACGCACTTTTCTTGGTATCAATTAACGATTGAACCCAATACTGCTTTTTATCATTCTCGGCCAACTTTACCTTTGGATGATGCTATTTGGGATATGCAAACGGAAGGACAAGCTTTTTTAAAATCTTATGGTTATCAGCAATATGAAGTCTCTGCTTACAGTAAACATAATAATGCCTGCCAGCATAATTTAAATTATTGGCAATTTGGAGATTATCTCGGCATAGGTGCTGGCGCGCACAGCAAAATCACTATTGATAAAAAAATTATGCGTCATTCGCAAGTGAAAAATCCGCGTGATTATTTAAACCCACAAAAAAATAAAACGGCTCAATCATTAGAAATTTCAGATAAAGATAAAATTTTCGAATTTATGTTAAATGCTTTGCGTT
>Ga0206830_1058_pt1 | contig 14885 bp, 12 predicted proteins | sample Alteio_BWOrgCont_76_FD_152884 | JGI IMG/M metagenome (GOLD analysis project Ga0206830, IMG submission 152884) | Enriched cells from forest soil in Barre Woods Harvard Forest LTER site, Petersham, Massachusetts, United States -... | ecosystem: Environmental > Terrestrial > Soil > Temperate forest >... | reverse complement strand
AAAGTCCGATGAGTGATTTGCGCCGCGCGAATGGAAGAGAAAAAGCATGGTCGGTAAAATTTTGGGGCGTTGGAAATGAAGCGTGGGGTTGTGGTGGAAATATGCGGCCTGAATATTATGCAGATGAATTCAGAAAGTATGCAACTTTCATGTCTGATTTTGAAAATAAAAAAATTGTGCGCATTGCATCCGGCGCAAGTGATGGCGATTATAACTGGACAGAAACATTAATGAAAAATATTCCGCTGGATATGCTTGGCGGCATTGGCGTTCATCATTATGCTATAATAGACTGGAACCATAAAAGTTCTGCCACTGATTTTACCGAGCAGCAATATTTTTTAGTAATGAAAAGTGCATTGCTGATGGATTCATTAATAAAAGGCCACGCTGCAGTGATGGATAAATATGATCCGCAAAAAAAAGTAGCGATGATTGTGGATGAATGGGGCGGATGGTATGACGTGGAAACCGGCACCAATCCGGGTTTCCTGTATCAGCAAAATACAATGCGCGATGCAATGATTGCCGGAGTAACGCTTAATATTTTTAATAATCATTGCGATCGCGTTCGCATGGCAAACCTTGCGCAAACCATTAATGTATTGCAGGCAGTTATTTTAACTGATAAAGAAAAAATGATTTTAACGCCAACTTATCATGTGATGGAAATGTACAACGTGCACCAGGACGCAACGTTACTGCCTGTTAAAATTAAGTCGAATGATTATGTAGTGAATAATGAAAAGCTGCCAGCAATTTCTGTTTCTGCATCAAAAGATAAAAATGGAATCATTCATATTTCTTTGGTGAATATTGATATGCATAATAACCAGAATGTTGAAATAGATTTTGACAACATCAAATTAAATTCATTAACAGGAAGGATATTGGTGTCGCCGAAAATACAAGACTGCAATACATTTGATAACCCTGAAAAAATAAAACCAACTGTTTTTAATGGCGCGAATATTAAAGGGAAAATGATTAATGTAAAATTGCCGCCTGCATCTGTAGTTGTGCTGGAGATTAAGTAAAAAATAAAAAGTAAAAATGAAAAATATGAAACAATTGGCTTGTAATTTTTTATTTGTAAATATTATTTTATTAATAGTCTCGTGCAGTAATAATAATCACGCTGCTACTAATTCTCCTGCGATTAATAAAAAAGGGATTACAAAAATTAATTGGGGAAATACAGATGGCAAAGATGTTTTTTTATATACGCTCACCAATGCAAAAGGAGATGAATTAAAAATAAGTAACTACGGCGGAACGATTAATGCATGGAGTATGCCTGATAGAAAAGGAAATAAATCAAGTGTGATAATCGGACTTGACAGTTTGAAAAACTATTTGCAAAACCCGCCATACTTCGGTGCATTAATCGGCCGCTACGGAAACAGGATTGGCGGTGCAAAATTTTCCCTTGATGGAAAAGAATATCATCTTGCAGCAAACAATGGAAAAAATTCTTTGCATGGCGGGTTGAAAGGTTTTGATAAAGTTGTGTGGGATGCAAGTATTATTAATGATTCGACACCTGCGTTAATTTTAAATTACACAAGCAAAGACGGCGAAGAAGGCTATCCCGGAAATTTAAAAGTTGCTGTAAAATATTCTTTAAGCGATGATGATGAATTAATAATTGAATATAATGCAGAGACAGATAAAGCAACGCCAGTCAATCTTACAAACCACAGCTATTTCAACCTAACAGGCGATGTTGGTAATACAATTCTCGATCATATTTTAATGATTAAAGCAAGTTTTTATACACCAGTTGATAGTACATTAATACCAACCGGGGAAATAAAATCAGTTACAGGAACTCCATTTGATTTTACAAAACCAAAAAGAACCGGATCTGATATTAATAATGTAAAAGGCGGTTACGATCACAATTTTGTATTGAATAAAAAAGACAGTTCATTGCAAATAGTTGCAACATTATCAGATTCATTAAGCGGAAGAAAAATGGAAGTATTTACAACTGAACCAGGTTTGCAATTTTACACCGGAAATTTTTTAGATGGAAAATTTGGTGTTACTGGCAAACCGCTGAAATTCAGGACTGCATTGTGTTTGGAGACACAGCATTTCCCGGATTCACCAAATAAACCAAAATTTCCGTCAACTATTTTGAAGCCTGGAGAAAAATATCATACAGTCACAAAATATAAAATTTCACTTTTATAATTATTGTATTAATAATTCATTCAAACAAATTTTTATTTAAATAAATAGCATGAAGGCGGGTAATAAAATTGCAGTATTAATTTTCTTGTTAATATTTTTTTCTTTTAAAAATATTAATGCGCAATCTGCAAACACGGAAAATTTTGACAGCAACTGGAAATTTTATTTAGGCGATTCTCCTGATGCAAAAAATGAAACTTTCAATGATGCATCCTGGAGAACATTAAACCTTCCGCACGACTGGAGTATTGAAGGAAGTTTTGATGAACACAGTCCTGCAACAACCGGAGGTGGCGCATTAACAGGTGGTATTGGCTGGTACAGAAAAACTTTCACATTGCCTGCATCTTCAAAAGACAAAAATATTTTTATAGATTTTGACGGCGTTTATTTAAACAGCGAAGTTTGGATCAACGGGCATTATCTTGGCATTCGTCCTTATGGTTTCAGTTCTTTCCGTTATGATCTTACGCCGTATTTAAAATATGGAAATGAAAAAAATGTTATCGTGGTAAAAGTTGATAACTCGCAACAGCCAAACTCCCGCTGGTATTCAGGTTCGGGCATTTACAGAAATGTGTGGCTTGTTACAACTGATAAAGTTTTTGTAGATCATTGGGGAACTTTTATTACTACTCCAAAGGTTTCTGATCAATCCGCGAAAATAAATCTTCAATTGAAAATTAATAATACATCAGCTGATCAAAAGAATATCTCTGTTTCAACAATCATTTACAATAAAGATGGAAAAGAAGTTGCTAGTAAAACTTCACCACTGTCTGCAGCAAAAAATATTTCAGAAGCAACACAAATTTTTACAGTAAACAATCCCGGGCTTTGGTCAATTGAGCAGCCTTATTTGTATAAAGCAATTACAAAAATTATTGCTGATGGAAAAACTGTTGATTCTTACACCACAACTTTCGGCATTCGTTATTTTGAATTTGATATTAATAAAGGGTTTTTATTAAATGGAAAACATGTAAAAATAAATGGCGTTTGTGATCATCATGATTTGGGTTGTTTGGGTTCTGCGATTAATAAGCGTGCATTGGAAAGGCAATTAGAAATATTAAAAGCGATGGGCTGCAACGGAATCCGCACCTCACACAACCCGCCGGCACCGGAGCTTTTAGAGCTTTGTGATAAAATGGGTTTTATCGTAATGGATGAAGCTTTTGATATGTGGAAAAAACAAAAAAATCCATACGATTATCACTTGCATTGGGACGAATGGCACAAAAAAGATTTGGAAGATTTAATATTGCGCGACAGGAACCATCCCTCCGTTTTTATATGGAGCATCGGTAACGAAATTATTGAACAGGGCGATAGTGCCGGAACTTCAATTGCAAAAGAACTGGTTGGTATTATTAAAAACCTTGACACAACGCGTCCTGTAACGTCTGCATTAAACAATCCTAATCCAAACAATTTTATTTATAAATCGGGTGCACTTGATTTAGTTGGGTATAATTATGATCACAGGAGTTTTGGAAATTTTCCGCAACGTTTTCCCGGCAAAAAATTTATTGGGACAGAAACCGTGTCAGCGTTGGAAACCCGTGGACATTATGATATGCCGTCAGATAGCATCCGCCGCTGGCCGGTTGCAGATGATTATGTAACGAAGGCTGTGATGAATAATGATTTTACCGTTTCTGCCTACGATAATATTTCCGCACCGTGGGGTTCAACGCATGAAGAAACATGGAAGCAAATAAAAAAGTACGATTTTTTATCTGGCCAATATATCTGGACGGGCTTCGATTATATTGGCGAACCAACGCCTTATGAATGGCCGGCAAGAAGTTCTTACTTCGGAATCATTGACCTGGCGGGCTTTCCAAAGGATGTATATTATATGTACCAAAGTGAATGGACAAATAAAACGGTGCTATATATTTTTCCGCACTGGAACTGGAAGCCGGGAAAAATTGTTGATGTGTGGGCTTATTATAATAATGCTGATGAAGTGGAATTATTTTTAAATAATAAATCACTTGGAATTAAGAAAAAAAACGGCGATGATTTGCATGTGATGTGGCGCATTCCTTTTGTGCCGGGAACTTTAAAAGCTGTATCAAGAAAAAACGGAAATGTGGTATTAATAAAAGAAATAAAAACCGCCGGCGCGCCTGCAAAAATTATTTTAACTGCTGACAGAAAAAATATAAAAGCAGATGGAAAAGATTTATCGTTTGTAACCGTAAAAATTGCTGATGCTGAAGGTAACACTGTTCCTGATGCGGATAATGATATCCGGTTTAAAATAAGCGGCGAAGGTTTTATTGCAGGAGTTGATAATGGCAATGAAACAAGTATGGAAATGTTTAAGGCTGATCATCACAAAACCTTTAATGGCCTGGGTTTGGCGGTTATTCAATCGAAAGAAAAAGCTGGTATTATTTATTTAACTGCAACTTCTGCAGGTTTGCAATCTGCAACTGTGGAGATTGTTGTGAAATGATTTTAATAATAATTACCGGAATCATTTAAGAATAAATTTTTTAATTTTTACTTTTTGTTTTTTACTTTAATTATGCTGAGTAAAGAATCAACTGTACAAGTGTGCGACGCAACAAATGTTCATTAATGATATACAGATCACTACAAAAAAATAAAAATAATATGAGTTATTTACCAGCTGCTGAACGATACGAAAAAATGAAATATAACCGCTGCGGAAAAAGCGGTGTCCTGTTACCCACGCTGTCACTGGGTTTGTGGCACAATTTCGGCGGCGTGGATGTTTTTGAAAACGGAAGAAAAATAATCCGTCATGCATTTGATAAAGGCATCACGCATATTGATCTCGCAAATAATTACGGGCCGCCGCCGGGTTCTGCAGAAGAAAATTTTGGGCAGATTTTAAAAAAAGATTTTAATAATCATTTGCGCGATGAATTAATAATTTCTTCCAAAGCTGGTTACAATATGTGGCCGGGGCCTTACGGAGAATGGGGATCGCGCAAATATTTAATTTCAAGTTTGGATCAAAGCCTGCAACGCATGCAGCTTGATTATGTGGATATTTTTTATTCTCATCGCCCTGATCCATTAACGCCGCTTGAAGAAACGATGGGCGCACTTGCAACTGTGGTGCAACAAGGAAAAGCATTGTATGTTGGTTTATCAAATTATAAAACGGAAGAAGCAGTGAAGTGTTTTGAAATTTTAAAAAAGCTTGGCGTTCCATGTTTAATACATCAGCCAAAATATTCGATGTTCGACAGATGGGTTGAAGAAGATCATTTATTAGATGCTTTAGAAAAATATGGAGTTGGTTGTATTCCATTTTCTCCGCTTGCGCAGGGATTATTAACGAACAAATATTTAAAAGGAATTCCTGAAGGCTCGCGCGCAGACAAGCCACACGGATTTTTAAAAGCAACTGATATTACTGAAGAAAAATTAAGTAAGATTAATAAGCTGAATGAGATTGCGAAGGAAAGAAATCAATCGCTGGCAGAAATGGCGCTGACATGGTTGTTAAAAGATAAAAGAATTACTTCTGTATTAATCGGTGTTAGCAGTATTCCGCAGCTTGATGATAATTTGGCGTGTTTAGAAAATTTAAATTATTCTGCTGGTGAATTGGAAGAGATTGAAAATGTTTTGAGATAGTTGTAAGCGATAAGTTTTAAGTAACAAGTAAACAAAAAAAAGTAAGATGTGCGATTCTATTTTATTAATCACACATCTTACTTCTCACATCTTACATTTTATTTATCAATATCCAGCAACTCCACATCAAATATTAATGTAGAACCTGCTTTTATTTTCCCGGTAGCCTGGTCGCCATAAGCTAAATTGGATGGAATAAATAAACGCCATTTGCTGCCAACGGGCATTAATTGCAAAGCTTCTGTCCAGCCGGGGATTACTCCATTCACATTAAAGTCAATCGGCTGGCCGCGATCAATCGAACTGTCAAAAACAGTTCCGTCTATTAATGTGCCGTGATAGTGGCATTTTACTTTATCAGTTGCTGCGGGTTTTGGGCCATCGCCTTCTTTAAGAATTAAATATTGCAAACCACTTGGCAAGGTTACAACGCCGGGCTTGGTTTTATTTTGTGCAAGAAATGCTTCGCCTTCTTTGCGCGCGGCAGATGATTTTTCTGCCCTTGCTTTTTGCATCGATTCCATAATTACTGAATTGCATTGCTGGTCATTCAATAAAGGTTTATTGCTTTTCAGCAAATCATTAATGGCTTTTGAAACCAGCGCAGTGTTCACACTTGTTACGCCTTGTTCTTTATAAAAATTTGCCACACTTATGCCTATTGCATAACTCAGCGAATCATTGGTGTTTTTAAAAACAGGCTGCGGAGCCACATGCACAGCGGGTTTGGGCTTTGTTTGCGCCATTGTAAACACACTCATTAATAAAAAAAGCGGTACGATAATTTTTTTCATATTTTAAATTTTGAAGTGGCAAAAATAGTATTATTTCACCAACTGATTATCCAGGATTCTTATAACGGATAATGCGGTTGATTATTTGCAAGCTGCGCACAAACCTTGAAGGTTTTTTTGGAACACTAATAATTTAAAGATTCTAACAAAACCTTTAAGGTTTAAATCAATGTATAAAATATTACTTGCTCAATTTTAATTTTCCAATTGCGCAAGCATTTTTTTTGCATCTTCATTGCCTGGTTCAAGCTGCAAAGTTTTTTGATAATTTTCTTTTGCCAGTAATTTATCGCCGGTTTTAAAATAATATTCCCCCATGCTGTCAAAAACATTTGCATCACCAGGATATAATACTGTATTGCATTTGAACACAATACCTGCTTTATCCATTTCTTTCGCGGCCATTAATACATAACCATACGTATTTAATTCTGATGAATTTTTTGCAAGCAGTTTTATTGCATTTGCATAATCATTTAAATGAGTATTAATATCATCAGCTTTTTTCTCATTAAAGATTGTTATTAAAAAAGAAACGGCTTTATAATTTGGAGAATATCCTTCATTGTTTGTTATCGATAACAAATCTTTTTCCAAAGAAACAACCGGCGATTCAACAATCCTTCCCATTTCTTTATTCTTATCATACACCAGTAAGTCCGGCACACGATGGATATTAATACCACGTTCTTCATGCTGCGGGCTTTGTTTATACATTGAATCCACGTTGTTCAGCATTATTAATTGTATGTGCGATGAAGGAACGCCGCAATATTCCAAGATCTTAAACATACGCGGCACTTCTCTTCTGCTGTCGCCGCACCATGTGCCCATAAAAATGGTAAAATTTTTCCCTGATAAATTTGGTTTTAATTGTTCAGCAGTTAATGTATCAATAATATAATCAGCATAATTTTTATTAAACCAAACGTTATAAGGTTCTTTTTCCAAAGCCTCTTTAGTACTGCGCCCTAGTAAATTTTTATTTCCTTTGCTGTCGGTTGTCTGCTGATTTAATGTTTGTTGCGGAGCTAATTTTGAATGGCATGAGGTTGCCGCGATGATAATAATAAATAGTATAAATGATATTATATTTTTCATAATAAAATAATTTTATTTGCACGAAATAAAAATCATGCATTAATAAATAATGATAATTGCTTTTCACAAACAAATCGGTTGTGAATTAAAATGATAATGCCGGAAATAAATTAAACACGTGGTGGCTGAAAAATAATTTTATTAAAACCCGTAAGAAGCGTGGCAGTGGCTGGTTTTGGAAGCGTGATGTTTTGTGCTGACCAGTTATAAAAATCTTTTTCTTTTACAATTGTAAATAATTCTTCAGTAATTTTTTCTTTTATTGCAGTTTTTTGGATGGGGTTTGATTGATTATTGTCTGAACTGTTTTTAATTTGCTTTTCGCAATCGCATGGTGCGGCATTATTATTAATAATATTTTCAATTTTGCAATTCACGTAAGTTAATATCTTTCCATATTGAAAAAGCACCAGCAGCGAAAGGAATAATATAGAAAGCAGGTTGCGCAGTGTGGTATAAATTGAATGCTCAAATTAGTTAATATTTCTGAAACGGTAATTGTAAATATAAAGTATAAAAATGGATCAATATATAAAACCAATTGACATACGCTGGTCTGATATCGATGCAAATTTTCATGTGCGTCATTCTGTATATTATGATTACGGTGCATCCTGCCGCGTAAAGTTTTTGGAAGAATTTGGATTGACAAATACGCTGATGCAGGAACTGCATTTCGGCCCGATCTTATTTCGTGAAGAAGCAGTTTTCAGAAAAGAATTAAGGCTTGGCGATGTGGTGAAAATTGATTTGCAATTAATAAAATCGCGCAAAGATTTTTCACGCTGGACAATCAGGCACCAATTAATAAAAAATGAAAACATTATTGCCACAGTAATAACTGTTGACGGCGCATGGATTAATACGGAAATAAGAAAATTAGCAACACCGCCAGCACAGGTTGTAAATGTATTCGACAAAATGCCCCGTGCTGCTGAATTTGAGTGGCATGGTTTGTGAGTGTTAACATTTTGTTTTCAATTTGAGTCATTACTTTTAATCATTCTGTTATTGGTTAAAATAAGCATGAGCGATTTTCGTTATCACTATTAATCTTTCAAAAAAATTAAAACAAATTATCATCTGTCCTTATCTGGCACAAAAAAATTACAATGAAAAAAATTCTCATTTTATCCATTTCGTTCATCATATTAATAGCAACAGCAAATGCACAAAGTGTATTAGATGGTGTAAAAAAAGCTGTCAGCGTAAATAATTCCGGCCTCGGCGCCGGGCTTAGCAATGATGATATTGTAAGCGGTTTAAAAACCGCACTCACACAAGGCGCACAAAAAAGCGCGGATAAATTATCTGCCGTTAATGGTTTTTTAGGCGATGCGGCAGTAAAAATTTTGATGCCGCCGGAAGCGCAGAAGGCAGAGAAAGCCTTGCGCAGCGCAGGTATGGGAAGTTTGGTTGATAATGCAATTACCAGCATGAACCACGCTGCGGAAGATGCGGCAAAATCAGCCGCGCCTATTTTTGTTGGCGCTGTAAAAAACATGAGCGTGTCTGATGCACTTGGAATTTTGCGCGGCAGCGATACATCAGCTACTGTTTATTTAAAGAAAAATACTACTGCAAACCTTACGCAATCTTTCAAACCTGTTATTGATGCATCGCTTGTAAAAACGAATGCAACAAAATACTGGCACGATGTTTTTGATGCGTATAATAAATTGCCATTTGTAAAAAAAATAAATCCGGATTTATCTGCTTATGTAACTGAAAAAGCCATCAGCGGAATTTTTTATTATGTGGCGCAGGAAGAAATAAAAATCCGGAAAGATCCGGCAGGGCAGGCGAGCGCTATTTTGCAAAAAGTATTCGGTGGTAAATAAAATAATTATAAAATATTTATTAATGAAAGCTGCTGTAATACGCGGCTTTTATTTTTTGTAGTGATCGGTAGTTTATTAATGATCATTTGTTGCGTCGCACTCTTGTACAGTTGGTTCTTTGCTCAGCGCTCAAAGTCAAAGTCTCAAATTGGATTATTAACAACCGTGAGTATCTCGTTATTAAGTGAACAAAATTTTTCTGCTAACTTCATCTTTATGAAAAAAATATTTGTAATTCTTATCTTATTAATAAGTAATAAACTCATTGCACAAAACAGCGCCACGGGTTCATGGTTTGGCCAGGCCGATGTGGAAATGGAAGGCATACACAGCAATTATTTAACAGAGTTGATCATAAAACAAAAGGGCGACGAAATAGAAGGGATTTTTGGTTATTATTTTAAAGATGTGCACCAGAGTTTTTTTGTACATGGAACTTATAATGCAAGAACAAAAGAAATTCTTATTAAAAATATTCCTCTTATTTATTTCAATACAAACTCAACAGTAAACAGTATTGATTGTAATACCGATTTTATTGGAAATATATTTATTTCTAAGGTAAAAAAATCTATTAACGGCCATTTTTATCATGATGGAAAATATAAATATACCTGCCCGGATTTGCGTGTAACATATGTTTTGGATGTTGAAGATAAAGTGCAGGATAGTATTTTAAAAAGCACGGCATCAGGAAAAAAATTCTGGCAGCCACAGCCAGATGATTTTGTGGTAAGCACAACAGAAACAAAAAAAGAGGAAATTGCTGCTTCTGAAACGCCAGCTAATAATAAACCAAACACGCCACTTATATTAAAAGCAACTGATATTACGCCAACAAAAGAAGATGATTCAAAAAAAATTTCCGAACAATTTGCAAAACGGAAAAATATTTTAAGCAAAGAATTAGCAGTTGCATCTGATTCGGTTTTATTAAGCTTTTATGATAACGGCGATATTGACGGCGACAGCATTTCTGTTTTTATGAATAGTAAAGTTGTACTCACACACCAGGGATTAACAGCGCGCGCGATAAATATTTATGTAAAATTAGACAGTACAAAAGATGTAAATGAAATCAGCATGTTCGCTGAAAACCTCGGCACCATCCCACCAAACACAGCGCTGATGGTCGTTACAGACGGCGTGAACCGTTATGAAGTATACATGAGCAGCAGCCTTACACAAAATTCTGCAGTGCGGCTGCGGAGAAAAAAATGATTAATAAACTATTGTAATTTTTCATAACTCGCAAAATATGGTATATCGCAGCAGCTTGGCGGAGTTGTAAGTATTAATAAATTATTTTCAATTTTCAGTGAATCTGTTGCATCATTATAACCTGCAGAATCAAATTTTAAATGAAGCAAACTTGTAGTATTTGAATTGATTTTTATGAGTTCAAATTTGCCTGTAACATTATTTGCTGAAGGAGTAATAAGCCTGAAAGTATTATCGCTGTTAAACTGTATAATATTTCCATTTCCCGAACTATATTTTAAATCTCCGGCTAAACCACCAATAACTTCCCGCAATTCCCATTTTCCTGTAAGCAAAGAAACTGAGATTGGATTTGATGAATTCGTTTTATTACACGCAAAAATTATAATGCATATACAAACAGTTATTAATAAATTTTTCATACAGGCTTTTTTAATCTGACAGTTGCAGAAAAAAATCCGTTGCATGAATTTTTAAAATAATTCTGTTTGTTTTGTATCACCTTCTTTATGTGCCCATTCAATTTCGGTGCTTTTGGTAAAGTCTGCAAGCTTTGTCCCCACTGCTTTCCAGCCCATTACTTCTGTAAAGCCGGTGAGTTTTATTTTTTGTGAACGTGCCTGCGCACCGCGTCCTGATTTAATAACTGCAACGGGTTGTGGATTCGTTGTAACTGCCTCCACATAATTTCCTTCGCCTTCTTTTATAAAGAAAAATTTATTATGCAATGTGGTGGTTTCAATTTTAAAACGTTTTACATTAAACTGCAGTTTTTCATTGTCACAATAAATAGCTGTGATAATTTTATCCGGATTAAATTTTTCTATTTCAATTATACTATCCGCATCAAAACGCTGTGTAAGTTCTGTATCAGTAATTTCATAATTGCCATCATGGTAGATAACAAGAATTTTTTCATCTTCAAAGGTTCCGAGAAATTCACCTTTTTCCTCCGTGTTCAATCTTCCAAAAGTATCATCAAACCAGAGTTTGCGGCCGCTTAATGTTGATTTGCCGGCTTCTTTAAGCTTTACAGTTTTGATTGGATATTTTGTTACCTGGTTTCCAATACTGCTTCGGCCTTTTATCTCAAGCGTTTCAAAATAAAATTCAAATTCTTTAATGCGCGCTGTGCAATTCGGGCTTAAAATAATTTTTACTGATTCTGCTTCGCCATTTGGGTTAACAGTAAAATAATGCACTTTACTTTTTTCTTCGCCTTTGGTTAAATCATATTCTTTATCACGAGTAACGCCGGTTACGTTAAACCGTTTTGCGAAACTTGTTCCTGTTTTTCCGTCTGCATAAATCATATTATATGTTGTGCGTTCATCATTTTTCTGAAACACGGCAACGTGAATAATATCTTTCCCGATAAAACTTTTATCTGCAACCTTCACTACTTTCATTTTTCCTGATTTGGTGAACGCGATAATATCATCCAAATCTGAACAATCTGCAACAAACTCGTCTTTCTTCAAACCCGTCCCAATAAAGCCTTCCGCGCGGTTTACATATAATTTTACATTGGCAATGGCAACCTGTTTTGCCTGTATGGCTTCAAACAATTTAATTTCCGTTTTACGCTCGCGGCCTTTGCCATATTTCTTTAATAAATTTTCATAATACGCAACAGTAAAATCCACTAGGTTGTTCAAATCATGTTTTACCTGTTTTATTTCACCTTCCAGTCCTTTTATTTGCTGGTTCAGTTCATCAATATCAAGTTTGTAAATTCTTCGTACAGGCTTCTCCGTTAGTTTGATAATGTCTTCACGTGTTATTTCTCTTCTCAGTTGTTTTTTAAAAGGAACAAATGCTTTGTCAATTGCTTCCAAAACTTTTTCCCAGGTTTCATGTTTCTTTTCTAATTCTTTATAAATTTTTTCTTCAAAAAATATTTTTTCTAAAGAAGTGAAATGCCATTTTTCCTGCAGCTCGGCAAGTTTTATTTCCAGTTCTTTTTTTAATAAATCTTTTGTGTTGTCAACAGATATTTTCAATAACTCTTTTGCACCAAGAAATTGCGGTTTTTGATCCGTAATTACACAGGCGTTTGGAGAAATACTGATTTCACAATCTGTGAATGCATACAACGCATCAATAGTTATATCCGGAGAAATGCCGGGCGCTAAATCAACCTGCAATTCAACTTCAGCAGCTGTATTATCAGTTACTTTTTTTATTTTAATTTTTCCCTGGTCGTTTGCCTTGATGATTGAATCGATCAGTTGCGTTGTTGTCACGCCGTAAGGAACATCTTTTATTAATAAAGTTTTTTTATCAAGCTCTTCAATATGTACGCGCACACGTACTTTGCCGCCGCGGATTCCATCATTATAATTTGTTGCATCAATCATTCCGCCGGTTTGAAAATCTGGGAACAATTCAAATTTTTTTCCGCGTAAATATTTTATTGCTGCATCAATGATTTCACAAAAATTATGTGGTAAAATTTTTGTTGCCAAGCCAACTGCAATTCCTTCTGCGCCTTGCGCAAGCAACAAGGGAAATTTCATCGGCAATGTAATCGGTTCATTTTTTCTTCCATCATAACTCAGTTGCCACTCTGTAGTCTTCGCGTTGAAAGCCACTTCCAGCGCGAATTTGCTTAATCTTGCTTCAATATAACGCGCGGCTGCAGCTTCATCGCCGGTGCGTACATCACCCCAGTTTCCCTGCGTTTCTATTAATAAATTTTTTTGCCCCATGTTCACCAAAGCCTCGCCAATACTGGCATCTCCGTGCGGATGGTATTGCATGGACTGGCCAATAATATTTGCCACCTTATTAAATCGGCCATCATCCATTTCTTTCATTGCGTGGAGAATGCGGCGCTGCACGGGTTTCAGGCCATCTTCAATTGCAGGAACAGCGCGTTCAAGAATTACGTAAGACGCATAATCCAAAAACCAATTTTTATATTGCCCGGTTACGCCGGAAATATTATCATGAAAATCGTCTGCGACAGTTTTATTTTTTGCCATAATTCTTTTTCACATTATTTTTTACCGATAATGCCCAAGTGCGTGAATTTAAATCCTTCAAAATATTTTAATCCATAACCCATCATCCTGTCCATGGATGAATGCCCGAATAAAATTAATCCTGTTAATTGTAATGTTTCATTGTGCAAATATAATCCTGTAATGTAAAAAATAATTGCAACTGCTTTGTGATGAACGATGTTATAACAGGTTGCGCCAACTTTATCATTAATAAAATAGCCCATCATACTCAGGTCTGGCGCGAGTATCAGCACAGCAAACCACCACCATGCAAAATGCAATTGATTAAATAAATAGATGCTTAAAAAAAACATAGCTGCTTCTTCAAGCTGAATTAAAATTTTCATTTTATTTGATTTTTACTGCAGGCAATTGTTGTCCGCCCTGGCTCAATATTAATCTTTCTGTTTTTCCTTCAGCATTTTTTATAAATTCAATTTGTGCGTCTGTCAGTTTCAGAAAAAAATAATTTTCTTTTTCTGCAAACATTGCAGATTTCCCTTGTCCTGTTGCCTGCACAAATAATTGTCCGTTTTCAAAACTGATCGTTAATACAAAAGATGGTGAAAGTTGATATTCGCCAACATATTTTTTTAGAATATTACTGTCAACATCAATTTCTTTTCTTTCAACAGGAAAATCATAAGGCTGATCATTCAATATCGCATTTATATTTTCTGCGATTTTTGGTAAACCTTCAGAGCCTTTATTATCAAATAAAATAATACAGGTTTCGTCTGAAAGAACACGGCCAATAAAAGAAACAAAACCAAAAATACCGCCTTCATGCATTACCACTTTTTTGCCATAAGTTGAATCAATCACCCAGCCATAGCCATAATTTGATTTGAAAGGAGTGAACGCTTTTTGCAAAGAAGCTGTATTAATAATTGTATTTGTGTACAATGCGCGATCCCATTTATACAAATCACCAACTGTTGTGAAAATCGCGCCGGCACTGAATGATACGGTTGAATCAACAATTGGCGCAGGTTCATTAATCTTTGGTGTTAATTTAAAATAGCCTGTTGCTTTATTACTGTTTTTTAAAGATTTAAAATCAAAACCAGATTGGTTCATTCCCAGTGGTTGAA
>Ga0206830_1057_pt1 | contig 15070 bp, 12 predicted proteins | sample Alteio_BWOrgCont_76_FD_152884 | JGI IMG/M metagenome (GOLD analysis project Ga0206830, IMG submission 152884) | Enriched cells from forest soil in Barre Woods Harvard Forest LTER site, Petersham, Massachusetts, United States -... | ecosystem: Environmental > Terrestrial > Soil > Temperate forest >... | reverse complement strand
CTAACTCTCTTTAATCCATTGCTGCAGTCTCAAGCAAACATTTTGCATCACATGAATATTATGAATGCAGGCAAGATGGGCATATCCTAATTTATGTTCTTTAAATAAATAATGTAAATAAGCGCGGGAAAAGTTTTTGCAAGTGTAACATTCGCAATTTTTTAAAATAGGATTTTCATCTTTTGCGTAGATACTTTTTTTAATTAAAATATGCGGTACTTCATTATTGTTTTCAAAAATTAAACGGCCATTTTTTTCTAAAATATAACCATGATAAAGTGAGCCATGTCGTGCATTGCGGGTGGGCGCGACGCAGTCGAATATATCTACACCTTCTGTGACAACATCAATTAAATCTTGCGGATTTAACCCCACACCCATGGTGTAGCGAATTTTATTATCTGGCAGAGCTGGTCGAATCCATTGTAGAATCTCAACCGTTTTTGCCATATCAAAGCCAATGACTTCTCCACCTATGCCTATGCCATCGAGATTTAAATCTAGAATGACTTTCGTGCTTTCTTCGCGTAGATCAGGAAAACTTCCCCCCTGAATAATGCCAAACAAAGCTTGTTTGTATCCGTACACAGAGCGAGGATTTTTTTCATGTGCTTCTTTCGATTGGTGGAGCCAGTCATGCGTTCGTTTTAATGCTGCAAGAGCTGCTTCTCTGCCACCTGTTTCTGGCGTGCATTCATCAAATGCCATAATGATATCTGCACCAATCACTTTTTGAGTATGAATAGAGCTTGCTGGTGTGAGATGTACTGCTTGACCTGTAGTAGGATGCTTAAAATGCGCGCCTTGCGCATCCACTTTGCATAACCCTCCCTTTTGTGCCAAACTTAATACTTGAAACCCGCCACTATCTGTTAGCATGGCGTTTTTCCATCCCATAAAGCGATGCATGCCGCCCGCTTTTTCTATCACTTCTAATCCAGGTTTAATCAACATATGATAAGTGTTGCCACCCAAAATCAGATGACTTTGTGTCTGTAATAAATCATAAGGTGTCATATAGTTAACAACCGCATGAGTACCAACAGGCATAAAAGTAGGAGTGGTTACTTCTCCATGTGGCGTGGTAATTTTCATGATGCGCGCAGGCAAAGTACTGTGTTTTTTAATGAGTTCACTCGTGAAGATATTTAACATATGATAGGGTCTCTATTAAGGTATATTTAATATGAATAAAGAGCGGCAATATTCTACAACAGATCATCTCTGTTTAAATATAGATTCTGTTCTACGCACGTTGTTTAATAATCCCCAGACTACTCAACGGCCTTATCCTGTTGAAAAAAATAAAAAAACACATTTGTCCCAGCAAGAACAGCAGCATTCAGCAGGTTTAATGCGTATTAATCATGCAGGAGAAATCTGTGCACAAGCGCTTTACCAGGGCCAGGCTGTTACCTCGCAAAGTACCGTGACACGGGAAAAAATGCAACAAGCAGCTTTGGAGGAAGGAGACCATTTAGCTTGGTGCTGTAGAAGATTGGAAGAATTAGGTAGTCACACGAGTTATCTTAATCCTCTCTGGTATACCGGTTCTTATCTGATAGGGTTGGCAGCAGGTATGGCAGGGGATCGCTGGAGTTTAGGATTTGTAGCAGAAACTGAAAAACAAGTTGTTGCACATTTACAAAAACATTTAGAAACTTTGCCAGAAAAAGATGAACAGAGTTATCAAATTTTACAGAAAATGCAAAAAGATGAAGAGCAACATCGAGAAGAGGCCATATCTTTAGGCGCAATCGAATTACCTGCAGTCATTCAAAAAGCCATGCAATGGACTTCGTGTATTATGGTGAAGGCAGCTTATTGGATATAAAAGAAAGTGAGTCTATTTTCGTGTTACGTAATACGTGAGATTTTTCTTCTAGTTCCCAATTTCTACCATCGTAATAGGTAATAATATTTTTTAAATCTTCATCAGAATACTCTTCTATCATTTTTGGCAGAACATGCTTCATATATTTTTTCTTGAAATATTCAATAGAATTATTTTTCTTTACAAATTCAGGCTCATTCATAAATCCATAATTTCTATTTCTGATTATTTCAGATGTTTTTATGCCATATTTATTACGCACATGGTAAGCATAGCTAAATAAACTTTGCGGCAAGCCAGTCTTTGAGTATCGCATCTACAGAATGTAGTTTTAGAGAAAATAGGGGGGAATTTTTTAAGCTCTCTGAACAAACTACAAGATTCTGTCCAATGGAGAGAATCTACGATAATAATATGGCAGAGATCTGCTATTTTCTCACATTTGATTACATATTTATGATAATCACTATCGATGTATAAGAGCAAATTATTCTCTTGAGACTGCACAAAAGAACAGATCGTTTTTGCGAGAAGATTCTTTGTAGCAATACAGAGATTAGGAATATAAATCACATTCTGAAAAGAGTTTTTTTTGGCAAAGTAATATAGTAATAAAGCGAGACCTTTAATGGATATATCTCCTTCCCAAAAAAGACCTTGCTGAATAGGAATAGGCAAAATATCTAATGTTTGTGGATTATAATACTGGTAGAGATAGTCTAATATTTCAGTTCGCTGATATTTAATGGCGACATCGAAAGGGGTTTCGTTATCTTCATTGAGGTCGGTAGGTAAACTGCAAAGAAGATCTGTTGCGCATAAAAAGTCCCGTGGATATTTTTTAGGGACTTTATTATACAGAAGTTGAGATTAAATAACAGTTTTATACAGAACGATAAGAGCAGTAGCTTGGATTAACCAAATAACCCAAACTACATGCATACAATAAGGAAACATGCGTTTTTTAGCCAGCCAGTAAATGCAAGCAGGAACGAGACCAATAATCACAGGAATAGCTAATAAAGCCAGCATTTGTCTCGCTATATTGCCTGCTTCCCCTCCTGCAAATACCTGTAAAAGTAGCTGAGATACCCAGTCATGTGCAGAGACTAAAAGTATAATGAGAGGTTGAATATGAGCAGTACCGAAAACAACGCCGGCAGTTAATAAAATTAAAATAATGACATGCTTTAACATAAGTTTCTTCCTTTTTTATTATGAACAACAACAGCAATAATGATACCCACGAGGGCAAGAATGTTTAGCTCCCATGCCGTATTCACGTTCATGAGATTATTCAAATAAACATTATGTGTAAATAACGTTAATAAGCTTATAAGCAGTGCGGCAAGAGGAACGGCCACGGATTGAGCAGAGGCAGATAAAATGCAAAGGGCAATAATACACTGAATACCATAATAAATATAAATGCCCCAAGGAAAGAAAAGATAATATTGCATCATGGCGTAATAAAGGCCAATACAGGCAGCAATAATGATCAAATGTGGAATGATAGGAGCGAACGCAAAAAGCGATGGCTTCTTAAAAAATGCTTTTTCCTTTTTCTTCATAACGTTTATTCCTTTATTAATAGCCTTCATTTTAACGTGTAATCATCTAAAAGCAATATTCATGCCTGTGGCATATAAAGGATTGACCAATAAAATGAGTAATAGATGTAAACCCATTAAAACAGGAATGGGTGTAATATCAAAGCCTGCTACCGGTGGAATAATACGTTTGACGGGATATATCAACGGGGCTGTGATTAAAGCAAGTAAACGATAAGCAGGTGAATAAGAAAAATGAGGTACCCAGCTTAAGATAACTTGTAATAACACCGCATAGAAGAAGAAGTTTACAAAAGACTTTAATATGTCAGCACAAGTTAACAGAAAGAGTCCAAAAAAATCTGGCAGTCCTATAGTGGCTAACCCAATTAAAAAGAATTTTAGTGCGACTAAAGTAAAAATGACTAGCAGGGTAGAAAATTCGATATTTTTTACGGTAGGCATTACGCGCTTTAAGGGTTGAATAAGCGGACGGGAAAGCTTAGCGACGAATTGAGTAATAGGATTAAAATAATCGACTCGAATCCAGACTAAAATAAAACGAGTCAGTAGTATAAAAACGTATAAATCAACAATGGTGCTGAGTAAAAATATAAAAGCATTATTTAAAGCATGTATCATGAAGATATTTCCCCTTTTCCGAGCTCAGTAGCGCGTTCATAAGCAGCGTGTAGCGCCTTTTTTATTAATGGACATAATGCCCCTTTTTCAAAAACTTGCAATGCACTTTCTGTTGTTCCACCCTTTGAGGTGACCTGGTGGCGCAACTCTTGCAGGCTTGCTTGACTTGTTTGTGCTAATCGTGCCGCACCGTAAGCCGTTTGTAAAGTGAGCAGATGCGATATTTCTGTCGTGAGCCCTAGTTCTACACCTGCTTCTTGCATGGCTTCCATGATCAGGAAAAAATAAGCAGGCCCAGAACCTGAAAGTGCAGTTACCGCATTGATGTGTTTTTCTTCTTTAACCCATACCGTGATTCCTACACATTGTAAAATAGCTTGTGCAAGTGCGCGATGTTTATCTGTAGCAGCAGCGTTGGCATAGAGTGCTGAGGCACCACAGCCAATTAAAGCTGGAGTATTGGGCATGACTCGAACAATGGCGATATCATTTCCTAAGGGTTCTTCTAGCGTTTTTACTTCTATGCCTGCCGCAATAGAAATAATGAGCGGTTTATGTGTTTGAATCAGCGAAGCTAATTCTTTTGCAATAACAGAAACCAATGGCGGTTTAACGGCAAGAATAATGACATCTGCATTTTGTATAGCAATTTTATTGTCGGTTGTCACAGAAAGGTGGAACTTTTTCTGTAATGCATCTAATGCTTCTTGAGATGGATCGCTTGCCACTAATTTTTCTGCAGGATGATCATGCGCGATGAGGCCGCCAATTAAGGCGCTGCCCATATGTCCTGCGCCAATGAGTGTGATGATAGGTTTTTCTATAACCATAGGTGTGGTCCACTAAAGGGTGATTAATGTTATCATCAAATAAGTAAAGGGAGAATCTCATGTTTGATGCAGATAGACCCATAGCAAAAAGTGAGCAAGATAGATTAAATAGATCAGTTTTTGCCAGGTATCTCGCGCGTTGTTTGTTAGATCATCATGATCCACAGAGTCTGGTTGTTGGATTATATGGGGGCTTTGGAACGGGCAAAACATCTCTGGTTAATCTTATTTTAGAAGAAGTGCACTTTGCTTCTACTAATATTGAAGATGAAAACAAACCGATTATTTTAAATTTTAGTCCTTGGAGTTACTCTGGTCAAAATCAATTAATTTATAGTTTTTTCCGTCGATTATCTTCTGCTTTACGCCAAGCAGAATATTTAAAAGATTCTGCAAAAATTATTCATCTTTTAGAATTATATATTTCCTTTTTTACCTATAAACCTGTTCCCAAAGCTTTAAGACCGAAGCAATCGTTATTCAGCCAATGGCGCAATCGAGAAGATGCTTATGGATGGGAGTCTGGTCGTGATTTAACTTTAGTGAAAGCAGAACTAAACGAATATTTAAGAAATCAGCCACATAAAATTATTATTATCATTGATAATATTTCTCGTTTATTCGATGTTGAAATAAAACAAATGTTTCAAATTATTAAATCCATGGGCGATTTCGCTAATACCATTTATTTATTAGCTTTAGATAAAGAGCAAGTGACGAGCGCTATTAATCGCGTAGAAGGATGGAATGGAGAAGCGTTGCTAGAAAAAATTGTGCAACTAGCGTTTGATGTGCCGCCGATTTCAAGACAAGATCTAGAAAATATTTTTCTAGATAAATTAAAATTAGTCATGCCTCATGTAGATAAAGAAAATTGGGATGCTGCTACCTGGGTCGATATTTATTATTCAGCTTTGCGATATTTCTTTGAAAATTGTCGTGATATTACCCGTTATGTGAATGCCTTAGGGTTTAGCTATCCACGCGTCAAAGAAGTGGTGAACCCCGTTGATTTTTTTGCATTGACGACCCTCGAAGTATTTTTGCCAGAAATTTATTTGGGTATTCGTGATAATAAAGATTTATTCACCGATTTAATTGAGAATGTGTATCAGTTTGATCAAGAAAAATTAAACAAAGATAAATTACGTTGTGATGAAATTATAAGCCGTACGCAACGCTTCTCGCGAGAAACTATTTTAACGTTATTATTATTTTTATTTCCACGTTTGCAAAAAATATATCAACCAGATACCTTATCTTATCATTCAGAAATTAAAGCAAGAAAACAACGTCGTATTTGCTGCCCAGATATGTTTGAAGATTATTTTCGTCTATCGATGCAATCGGGTTATATTTCAGAAGAAGAAATGATGACACTTCTGCAATTATCTTCTGATGAAGAAAACTTTGATCAAGCTTTAACACGATTAAACCAAGATAAACGTATTATTAAATTTTTAGATTTATTAGATGCAAAAACACTTGCGAGTATTCCCGCTGAAAATAGAGGACATGTTATTGATGCTTTATTAGATAATGGCGATCTTTTCCCTGAAGAAGAAAGCTCTTTGTTGCGATTCAATACTTTTATGCGCATTCATCGCATTATTCAGCAATTATTACAACCTATAGAAAAGGCTGAAGAAAGATTTTCATTGTTACGGCATGCTATTTTGCGTGCTACCAAAAGTGTTTACAGCATTGTGCATGAAATACAACAATTAGCTCTAGAACATTTTGAAGAAAGAGATGAGTTTCTTCCACTGACTTATCGTTTAGTGACGCCCGATCAATTAATCGTATTACAAAAACTTGCCATAGAGCGCATTCAATTTTGGGCGCGCATTGGTCGATTAACTGAGCATCCAAAATTATTGCCTCTTTTAGAAGCCTGGAGGCAATGGGGTAATGAAGAAGAATGTAAGCAATATATTCAAAAAGCAACTTTAGAAGATGCAGGCTTGCTCGCTTTTTTATGTGCGGTGTTTAAAGAACCTATTGATGAAATGATCAAGAAAAATGAAAAAAGTCCGCTATGGGAAATCTGCTTAGAAAACATGTCAGCCTTAGTCACACCAAAGTGGCTAGAACAACATGCTAAATTAATATTTGAAGATGGCGCTTTTGAAAACTTACGCGAACGCGAACAAATCGCTTTAATGATTTTCCTCGATGTCATGAAAACCGCAACAACAAAAACCATTCCCAAAACCGTTTAAAAAAAATTATTTTACAAAATGGCTAGTTTGCGGATTAGTAAATTTTCCATAAGGGCCTACGATCACAGCAGTGCCAACATCGACAAATTGTTTGCTTAACCACTCTGCATCACCCACTAATAAACGTACGCATCCATGACTGACATTATCGCCTGGCAAGCCTCCTGGTTCTCCATGAAGAGCAAAGCCGCCATGAAAGTACATACAATAAGGCATAGGAGCGCCACCGTGAGGAAGAGGGAACTTGGTGGAGCGACAGCTGTAACTTCCTTTTTGATAAACAGCAAAAGAGCCTACGGGAGAGTGGCAACGATGACCGAGATCATGACACCAATCAGAACCTAGTGATGCGGGTCCCCAACGAACAAGTCGACCATTTGTATCATAAGCCCCCCAAGCCAAAACAGCTGGGTCCACAAAGACTGTTTTTTTAGTTAAGGGTGATATTTGTCCTGGAAATGGCGAAAAGTCCATTAAACTGGCAGACGATGTAAGATTAGTCGGAACAGCGATTAACATACCCGAATAAACCGGTGTATTCATACGGTTAAGTGTCATGACTAACATACGTTGATTGGCGTCGGGAAAAAGGGTTTCCCAGGTGTTCCTTTTGGGAACTTTTACACAAGCAAATCCGGGTGCTTTACATAAGGCCCGACCAAAGGGTGCATAGGCATAGGATATTGAATAACAAAAGAAAAAAATGAAAATAAAGATGAGGGCACTCCCTACGGCTCGCATGTGTTTTGCCTCTTTATTATTGGTCTTATGACGTCTATTTTCCTCTTCTTTCAGCGAGCCTGCAAGTTTCATGGATTTAATATATAATTTTGAAGAAGAAAATCTTTAAATTCAGTGAGTTTGTCATGGCCAATGAAAAAATAATTCTTACCCCCTTTAAAAAAGCGATTACTTCTCTTCAAAAAGCATTAGCCCAACCTAAAAATGAATTTACCCGAGATGCTTCTATCCAGCGTTTCGAATATACATTTGAATTGGCGTGGAAATTCCTCAAGCGCTATCTTAAACAAGAAGCAGGGATTGATGCGTTTAATATTAAAGATATTTTTCGTGAAGCAGCTCATCAGCATTTAATTAATAATGTGGATGCATGGTTCGAGTATCACAAAGCGCGTAATTTGACTTCACATACGTATTGTGAAGAAACTGCCGAAGAAATATATCGTATTGCAAAACAGTTTGTTGGTGACGCTGAAAATTTATTGCAAAATATCGAGCGTTTTTATGCCAATCCAACTCACTAAAGCAGAGTGTGATGTTGTGAAAACTATTTTTCACAAACATATCCCTTCTATGCCCTTCTATCTATTCGGTTCTCGCGTGAAAGGAACTGCAAAACCTTATTCTGATTTGGATGTTGTAATAATTCCTGAATCGCCTCTTCCGTTGTCTCTCTTAGCGCTTATTGAAGAAGATTTTTCAGAAAGTGATTTGCCTTTTAAAGTCGATGTTATTGATTGGCAACGTATTAGCACTGAATTTCAAGATCTTATTCGTCGAGAGTGGAAGAAATTAAATTAACTAAATTGAGCAGTCAAACTAAAGAAGATACGAGGTCTGCGGCCTTCGCCGATAATTTCTTCGGCTGAGACTTGTTTGGTGAGGGGTTGGGTAAACATGAGGTTACCGAAAACATATTTCAATAAAGAGAAACGACCGCCAAAGCCTGTAGATGTAGCGCTCGATTTCATTTTGACACCTTGATTCACTTTAATATTCCAAATAACACCCGCATCGTAATAGTAATATAATTCTAACGTTTGCAAGAGAATATTCCCTGGAAAGAAATCCATACGTAATTCTGCACTACCTGCCATACCTCTATCACCAATAATTTCAGCAGCATCATAGGCTCGACCTAATTGACTACCACCGAAAGCAAACTGTTCGGAAGAAAGTAAAGGATTGAAAGTATATTGACCTTGATAGACAAAAAAGGCAGAGAAGCGCCAAAATAATTGCTGTAAGCGACTGGCTTGAAGGGTAAGTTTGGTGAAATCTGCTGTACCACCAGGACGTGATGTTTGTGCGGTTGGAGAGGTATTGGTGGTAGCGCCTAAGAAGTTCAATCCTTTCTTCACGTTAAAAGAGAGTAAGTTGTTTCCACTGTAGCGATCTATCAAAGTGCCAGTGCCGCCTAATTGCACGGTACGTAAATGATCTTGATACAAGGTAGCATCTAAAATGGTTAAAACTTGGCTATCGAAGTAGTTAAAATTAGCATTCAGTGTAAGGCTGGAAGTTTGGGTGCGAATGACGGGATATGTAAAATTCGTATAAAACGTTTTGGCGTCGCCATTAATTTGCAAGGGAGCGAGCGTAAATAAGGGTTTGGTTCGGGAATCATTTCCACCAAAAATCCAACGTAATCCGTCTGTACCTAGTGGCGTATTATAAGACATATCAAAATAGCGCAATTCTCGACCTTTGGGTGTTGTACCATAAGTGACTTGCGTAAGATCGCCTGAACGGAAAATGGAGTTTCCAGCAATAGAAAGTGTATCTTCTTGAGGACCTACATAACGGGTGCCATAGTTGTCGTACGAAAAATAACCTGTGAGTATTTTATTGTAAGTGGCCAAATTAAGGTCAGATGCGCCCACAGTCGTTTTGGAAGGTGCGAGTACGGCACGTACGGAAGTGCCAGGTACTTCATTGGCTAATAACAGGTAATATTCCATGGTTTGTACGCGAATAGGGCGGTCCATGGATATATTATGACCATAATCATAAACGATTCTTTTTGCGCCCCTGGGGTTGCCAATAACATTCACATTTTGAATGAAACCTTCAACAACCCTAATGACGACTATGCCATTTTCAACATGTTGAGGGGGTAAAATAGCACGTGATAAAATATATCCGCGGTTACGATAAAAATTGGTAATATCTTCAACCATTTGGAAAAGGTCACCGACAGTAATAGTAGTGTTGAGTTTTTTGTAAAATAAAGGCTCAAGTTGGCTATAAGAGAAAACGGTATTTCCCTCGATAATCACGCGAGTGAGTTTAAATTTTATACTGCTCGATTGAGAACCAGCAGCGGCTTGTGCTTGCGCAGGAACGGTTTGGTTCGATGGCGCATTTGCTTCTAGTTGAGCGGGTGTAAAAGTTTTTCCAATGATGCCAGGGGCTGCTGTGGCAGGAAATTCTTCAGGGCGAATTTCTTCAGGAGGAGGGGTGGTGGCTGCAAAAGCTGTTGCTGAAAAGCAATAGCAGAATATGCTGCAAATAATGAGAGAAGCAACTAGCTGCCATTTTTTCATTATTTAACTTACTTCCTTGAAAATTAGAGATATTATAGCGGGAATGCTAGAGTTTGCCTATATTTTTGAGATTTTTGAGGGCGACCGCCGGTCGCCCCTACAATTACGTGTTATTTTGCCCTTTATTTTTCATGAAAGATACTGAACTTTGACAGCATAATTATGCATTTTGTTGCAAGATGTTGCATTTTAGCGTCATTGCTAAGCGCTTTACAGCCTCGCAATGACAGGTAAATATAACTAATTGATTTCATTATAAAAATATATTCAGCTTTTCCCCAGCAAAATTCCTATCACCGACTACACTTTATTTATATATAAGAAAAAATTGATTTTCATTGCCTAACGAGGTTTACAAATGAATTCGCGGGCTATGTTTTTATTTTTTGGAATAGCACTATTCACGGGGAGCGCTTTTGCGAATCCTGTTCTGCAGAATGTTGCCTCTGGAGAAGCTACAGTTCAACAAACTCAAAATACCACTACTGTTCAACAAACAAGCAATCAAGCCATTATCAATTGGCAAAGTTTTAATGTGCAAGCTAATGAAACGACTCATTTTCAACAACCTCAAGGCGGTATTGCTTTAAATCGTATTGATCCGGGTCAAGGAGCTTCCGAAATTTATGGACATTTATCTGCCACAGGGCAAATTATTTTGATTAATCAAGCAGGTATCTATTTTGGACCTAATTCACGAGTAAATGTCGGTGGCATTATTGCTTCAACATCTGATATGTCGGATCAAAATTTTCTTTCAGGAAATTATGAATTTAATCAAGCCTCTACTTATGGAGGCTCTATTACTAATGATGGTCAAATAGAAGCCTTTAATCATGGTTTTGTGGTCATGATGGCGCCAGGCGTTGTCAATAACGGTCAAATTCAAGCTCAAATGGGCCAAGTAGTATTAGCTGCTGGTGAAACTTTTACCGTGAGCTTTGCTGGTAACAGTATGATTAGTTTTGCTATTAATGATCCAGTCAAAAAAGCAGCACCAGGACAAAAAGATGGCGTACTTAATACAGGCAGTATTATTGCCGATGGTGGCACTATCCAAGTCTCAGCAAAAGCTGCACAAGGGGTCTTAGATAATGCCATTAATATGGGTGGGGTAGTTCAAGCTAAATATGCAGAAAATGATCATCAAAGTGGCGGTGTTAATTTAAACAGTGGCCAAGTCGTTGAATTAGATGGGGGTGGTGGCAATGTGAAAGTGGCAGGGAGTGTGAATGTATCAGGGAAAGAAGGTGGAGTTGTTCGCGTAGCTGGTAACACTATTGAGGTGACTGCTACAGGGAATATTGAAGCCAATGGAAAAAATGGCGGTGGTCAAGTGATTCTATTGGGGGGTGAAGAAGCGGTTGTTGCAAGTGGTGCACATATAGCAGCCAATGCAATAAAGAAAGGTAATGGTGGAAAAGTGACCATAGTGGCTCAAAATAAAGCAGAGGTGCATGGCTCAATCAGCGCCAAAGGTGGGGTCGAAGGTGGTAATGGCGGTTTTATCGAAACCTCAGGCAAAGATTTAGATTTTTCGAATATTCAAATAGATGTGAGCGCACCTCACGGCAAAATAGGGACTTGGTTATTAGACCCGACTGATATCTATATTCAAGCAGCACAAGCCGCTACCCTCATGAATAATCTACAATATAGCAATGTGGTGCTATCCACATCAGGTGCTGGCACTGACGAGGGAGATATTAATGTGGAATCCCCTGTTACTTGGAGCGCCCCAACTACACTGACCTTAAATGCGAACCACGATATTATCTTAGCCGCCAATCTGGTTGGATTAAATCCAGACAGTGGCTTAATCTTTAATGCCCAGACCATACATGTAGAAACTAAGTTAATACGAGCGGGTAATGTAGCATTTAATGGAAATACTGTAGTTCATGAAGCAGCAACCGTCATGGCTGATCATGATGTGAATATGAATGGAAATGTTTCTGGAAATTATGCACTTACGCTTGATGTTGGGGGGTCTAATAGTAATATCACCGGCAGTATTTCAGGTACGACTATTATTAAAGCTGGCACGGGCACATTGAATATTGCGGATACGCAAGGTGCAGCTGGCTTGCAACTGGATGCTGGTATTGTGAGCACTAGCCATGTTCAAACTCCTGTCACAGTAGCAGGACCTGCTACGCTTACATCAGGATCGGGAACGGTTACCGTGGATACACCAGTTACCGGGGAAGGCAGTCTATATATATTAGGTAACGCTGTATTCAACAGCGATGTAAACGTCGGTAGCCTTACAGCAACAGGCCAAAGTATTGCGGTAAAGAATGTGACGACCACGGTAGGTGGTCAGATTTACAACACCCCCAATTTATCTCTTAATGGGAACTACACCTCCCCAGGAGGTGCTTTCATTACAAGCAATGATAGTACAGTCACTTTAGCCGGATCGAGCAACATTAATACAGCAGGGGGTGATATCTCCCTTGGTCATGTAAATGGCGGCAATAACTCTCTTATCCTAAATGGTGGTTTAACAGGCGCCATTAACATCCAATCCTTTAGTAGTGGTGGCAATCTCACCATTGAGAATTCCGGCAGCACCAGTTTTGATGGTGCGGTAGAAGCTGGAACTATTGCTATTATGAACACAGCGAGTTCCGTTGCGTTCAATAATACCTTGCGGGCAACGAATTTTGATGCGTCTGCGCAGGGGTATTCCCTCCTGATTGATGGCGGTGGTGGGCTATCTTATATTTCTAATTTTGTTGAACTTTCAGGTATTGATACATTAACGTTAGGCAATATTAACTTTGCAGGAGGATTGTCCGCTGAAGCAAATAACATATATATAGGTAGTGATGCATTAGTAGAAGGCAGTAATCTAGTATTTAAAGCAAGTCAGGAAGCATCGATTCATGGAACGATTGAAGCGCCAGGAGGGTTAGTCGAAACATCAGGCGCTACGTTAGATGTGAGTAACATTCAAGTTATATTAAGTGTGCCCAATGGTCCAGTAGGAACTTGGTTGATCGACCCGACCAATATTTACATTGCTTCAAGTCAAGCCAATGCGACTAGTGCAGGGATGGCGGGAACTGATACAAGCGCTAATACAGTTAGCAACGGAACCTCTCAGGCGACGGGTTCTGTTCAGAGTTCTCTTTTACTCACAGCGACACTTGTTTCCGCTTTAAACTCTGGAAATGTCGTTGTCACTACGACCAACAGTAGTGGGACGGGGGCGGGAAACATTATTGTAGTGAATCCGATCAGCTGGTCAGGTTCTAGTAATCTGTTATTAAATGCTGCTAACAATATTATTGTGAATGCTCCAATTACAGCTGTCTTGGGGAGCATTACTTTAACCGCAGCTGGGATAACCACACTAAATAGCAGTATCACCACATTTGGTGATCAAGTTTATAATAGCGCCGTCACTATTGGGGCTAATAATCTGACCCTAGCCGCTAGTGCAGGTAAGATTAAAATGATGTCCACCCTAACGGGGGCTTTAAATACCTACTCTTTAACATTAGCTGGTGCGGGCGATAACGTACTACAGGGAGTAGTGACTTCATTCAATAACTTAACACTGACCGGAGGTGGTACCGATCAGTTGTATAGCAATATCACCACCGTAGGCGACCAAATCTATAACAGCGCTATTGCTCCACAAGCTGATATTACTTTAGCCACTACGAGTGGCAATATTACTTTAAATAATGCCAACTTAGGCATTCAGAACCTAACGGTTTCATCAGCTAATAAGATTTTCTTAAACGGTAGCATAACCGGCAGCACCTTAACGTTAAGTGCTATTAATAGCCCTCAAAGTATTACTTCAGGAACTTCGACTGCGCCGAGCTCAACTGGGGTCACAGGGACTATTAATATCACCACGTTAAATTTAAACCAAGGTCAGTGGTATCAAAATGTTGCGACTGCGGGAGCTTTACCTGTTTTTAACGCTGTCACACTTAATTTTTCCGCCGGAACTCTTTTCCAACGTGTGGTTTTAACCAGTGGTATTGGCGATATCTATGGTTTACAAGGACTTAACACACTTTCTCTCAGTGCTAACTATAGTTTGGCTGCCAACATAGATATGAGTACCGCTACTCTTTCAAGCTTCACGCCTATTAATACTTACTCTGGCACGTTTAATGGAAATAATTATTTTATTGCTAATCTAGTTCTGAATAATAGTACTGCCACTAATGTCGGCTTGTTTTCTATCTTAACCGGTACTGTTACGAACTTAGGATTGGTGAAAGCAACAGTAACAACCACTTCTTCTAGTGCTAACAATATTGGTAGCTTTGCAGGAACAGTGGGTAGTGGAGGTATGTTAGTCAATGATTATCTTTTTAATAGTACGGTGACAGGTAATACTCATTCGAATGCAGGTGGTTTAGCCGGTAGCGTGAGTTTGGGTGGCACAGTGACAAAATCTTTTAATGGAGGGTCTTCCATTGTTACCAGTGGTGGTATTGAAGGTGGCCTAGTTGGTCTTAATGCTGGGACGGTGAGCGATAGTTACAGTATGGCGCCGATCCAAGGCGCGGTGAGCTTTGCGGGTGGCTTAGTGGGACAAAATACCGGTGCAATCAATACAAGCTTTAGCACTGGCGCAATCACAGCAACGGGTGGAGTGGCAGGCGGCTTTCTCGGAAGTAATAGCGGTACTTTAACGGGAGACTTTTGGGATACCGTGAGTTCAACCAAATCC
>Ga0206830_1056_pt1 | contig 15158 bp, 20 predicted proteins | sample Alteio_BWOrgCont_76_FD_152884 | JGI IMG/M metagenome (GOLD analysis project Ga0206830, IMG submission 152884) | Enriched cells from forest soil in Barre Woods Harvard Forest LTER site, Petersham, Massachusetts, United States -... | ecosystem: Environmental > Terrestrial > Soil > Temperate forest >... | reverse complement strand
TCTACTCCGGGATGCTGAAAGTAGCGTTGATCTTCAGTGGCTAAAACAGCATCAATGAGGGGTTTGGGAATTTGGCCATAAGGGATAGGAATGCGTCTTTTTTCACCAAAAGTCGCCATTAATTTTCCATCATTAGTATAAATTTGAAGAGGAACTTGGAGCTGAACAGTTTTTAAGGCTTCTGTATCAGGCAGTTCAAACTGCATATAATACAAGGTGCCTACAATCGAAATTCCTATTAAAATAAGAATGAGGACAATAAAGTTTTTAGCAAAGCGTAATTTATGTACTTTCATTGCAGAAGTGAAATTAATATATTAATAAGTAGGGTCTAAGTATAGGCTGAATGGGGGGGAATTTTAAAGCTATTCTTCAAGTAGTTGATTTTTTTACAATCCTGCGTTATAAACTTTTATCTAGTTTTTATTCCCCCTTTCTTTTATTTAATTTCTCATTAGGAAATCCTTATGTGGCGCTTTTTAAAAAAGCCCCCTTTGATTGGGCTTGATATTACTTTTAATGAAATTCGTTTATTACAGTTGAAAAAAAGTGGGGCACACTGGCATATAGAGCACTGTGTTTGTCAGCCGCTTTTTTCTGAATCTTCCATGTCAGCGCAATTGGCTGAGATAATTTTACAAAGAAAAATGATGAGTTACCCTGTAGCTATAGCTGTTTCGGATCATCAAGTATTAAAAAAGAAAATATCTTTTCCATCACAGTTAAAAGAGGCAGATATAGCAGCAGATATTCATCAAAATCATTATCAATATTTGCCAGAGTGCGAAAGAGAAGAAATGTTTGTGGATTTTTCTATACTGCGTATCGCGCACGATACGCAAGATATTTTATTGGTGGCTACTCAAAAACAGCCTCTTCAATCTTATATAGATACAGTAAAGCAGGCAGGATTAAAGCTCAGTATTATTGATGTAGATGTATATGCTTTAGCGCGTGCAAAAGCACAGCACGCAGATTTGCTAAAAAGTGAGCCTCGCTTTTTATTATGTTATGGACTTGCTATGCGGGATGCTGTTGTATGATGGAAATTAATTTACTTCCGTGGCGAGAGCATCTTAAGCGTAAACAAAAATATAGGCAGGTGTATGAAGCATGCAGCGCTTGTTTATGTGTATTTTTTATTATTTTTCCTGCACATTTATGGTTAGTTAAAAAAATAGAAGTATTGCAGCGGCACTCTGCTCAGCTAAAGTTAGAGCTGGAATCGCATCAAAAAATTCCCGAAGTCAATTTAAGTGAGATTTTCGATCATCAAAAAAAAATAATGGTTTATTTGAAAAAGATAATGGACCATTTGCCGCCTGCTGTTTTATTGCAGCGCATATATCTTGAAAAAAATATTCTAAAAATAGATGGTCTCTCCGTTACGGTGGAAGACATTCTTAAATTTTATAATCAGTTAAAAACTCAAAAAGAAATGCCGATGAATATTTATAGAAAAGAAGATACATTTTACTTTACTCTTCAGTCAGATGTAATTTTCTCATGATCGAGAAAATTTATTTACAGTATCAAAAATATTATTTTTTTATAAATACATTTTTATCTGTATTGAGTGTGAGTATTTTTCTCGATATTAAACCATTACTTTCGCAATACTTTAATATTGCACCTCAAGAAAAACAACCTTTTCATCGGAGGATGAATATTGTAAGGCAAGGAGAAAGGCCGCCAGTGTTGGACAGCATGATTGCTATAGCTAAGTCACAAGAATGGTCTATTCAAAATATACAAATAGAAATAAAAGATTCTTCCCTGGTTAAAATACATTTTGTAGGAGAGTTTCTTCATTTTTATCATTTTTTAGAATTATTGATTCAACAGAATGTTCCACTATTTTGTCGTCATTTTTCTTTAACATGGAAAAATAATTCAATAGATATTCTCATTGGGTTTGAGGTTTTATGATTAAATTATGGCTGAGGTTTATTTTTTTATATTTAGGGCTAAATGCTTTTGTCTATGCAGATCAAAGTGTAAATTTACGAGATACTTTACAGCAAATGGCTGAGGAAATGCATCGCACTATTGTTGTTCATCTTCAATATGCGAAGGCAGAAGATATTGCGAATTTACTACAAAAAGGTCACTCGGCATTGTTCTCTAAGCAGGGTTCTCTGTATGTAGATACGCGAACGAATGTGTTAGGTATTCAAGATACAGAAAATCGTTTGTTGATGATTTCTCGTTTTATTGAAAAATTAGATATACCCGTAAAGCAAATTTTAATTGAAGCCCGTCTTGTCAGTATTGATCAGAATTATGAGCAAGAGTTAGGTATTCGCTTTTCTACTATAAATGGCCTGACGATTGCTCACTTAGCAGATAATAATTTGTTAGATTTAGATATAAAGTTATCCGCGCTAGAAAGAGAAGGGCATGGAGAGCTTATTTCCAGTCCCAGTTTATTTACCTCAAATCAAAAAATGGCCTCCATTGAAGCGGGAGAGGAAATCCCTTATCAAGAGGCGACGAGTAGTGGGGCAACTGCTATGGTATTTAAGAAAGCAGTACTAGGTCTAAAAGTAACGCCACAAATTTTGCCTCATGAAAAAGTTTTATTAGAATTACAAATTAATCAGGATAGACCCAGTACTCATCTTGTTTTAGGTGTGCCTACTATTGCCACTCGGCAAATTAAAACGTATGTGTTAGTGAAAAATAATCATACAGTGGTATTGGGGGGAATATATGAATCAAATAAAGAGAAAAACGAAGAAGGGTTACCTTTTTTGAGCAAGATTCCCGTGCTAGGTTTACTTTTTCAAGTAAACCGTTACCATAGCAGTAAACGAGAAATGCTCGTTTTTGTGACTCCAAGGATTATAGAATGAAACCTGTACTGCAAAGTAATTTGTTTTTAATTGGTCCTATGGCTGCGGGGAAGAGTAGCATTGGGCGTTCTTTAGCTAAACGCTTAGGTAAAAAATTTTATGATTCTGACGAAGAAATCGAAAAACGTACAGGGGTCAATGTTAGATGGATTTTTGATTTAGAAGGAGAAGAAGGATTCCGCTTGCGAGAAACAGCTGTTATTACGGAATTAACTCGTCACTCCAATATTGTATTAGCGACAGGTGGGGGAACTATCGTCACACCGGAAAATAGAAAGCTATTATCTAAACACGGGGTAGTCATTTATCTTAAAGTTTCTGTTGAATGTCAGTTACAACGTCTGGTCGATGATTATAAGCGTCCTTTGTTAGATGTTCCAGATCGTCATGCCGTATTATTAAAACTAGTCGAAGAAAGAGAACAGCTCTATCGAAAAATTGCCCATTTTAGTATAGAAACAGATAACTGCTCTATTGCCACCGTCACTCAAGAAATCATTCGATTTTTGTAAATTTCATTGGATTTAAAAATAAAAAACCCGGACGTATCCGGGTTTTTTAAAGGAGATAACATTAAGCTTCGAATTTGTAAAGTAAGCCTAAGTTAAATTGCTGTGCTTTAGGGTTGCCTACATTGGTTAGTTGGTTATAGAAACCATAAGTATATTCACCACGTAGATCCCAATTGTTGCAGAGATTGGTTTCCAAACCGAGACCGATTTGGCCACCTAGTTTGTAATTGTTGCCTGTAGAGAAACGTGCTTCGCTGACACCAAAACGTAAATATCCTAAAACGTTATCTGTAATTAAATAACCAGGAAGGATGCTTAAACCATATTCCCAGCCAGAGCTTGCGCTACCTAAAGGACTGTTGTAATTGGCAATTTCAGCATTGTTTTGCACAGAAATTTCTAATGCAGCAAATAACTGATCCCATAACATGCCATAACCACCAAAGAGAGTGCCTGTAAGGCCATTGTAGGCAGTAGGTGTAGAGGTATAGTTAACGCGTGAACCAATGCTCAAACCGGCATAAGGGCCTGTAGCATAAGGGTTATGATTGCAAGTGGGGCAAGCAGCGGCAGCAACTGGGGCCATTTCGCCTTTAAAATCTCGCACAGAACCCGCGGTAGCGGTAGTGGTTTGTGTCGTCGTTGTGGAATAGTGATGATGAGCATGATGTTTATGTTTTTTATGTTTCTTGTGTTTCTTATGTTTTTTATGAACAGTAGTTGTTGTGGTTGTTGTTGAAGTTGCTTCTGTAGTATTGACGGTAGCATTAGTATCAGCAGCGCTATTAGAGGATGAAGCATCATCCGTTGTATCAGCAAAAGCAATAGCAGAGCTAGCTATTAAAGTCATACCAGCAATGGTTAATTTTTTTAACATTATTTTTCTCCTGTGAATGTATAAAAACAACAGCGACAGATTATAGTGGTTTAAAATTTATAAATAAAGCCTATACTGAAGTCATCAGATCGTGGTGCTGCTAAATCAGATAAAGACTCGTAAAAAGAGTAGACATACTGACTTCGTATGTCCCAATTTTCCGCAACTGCAGCTTGCAGTCCAACACCTACCTGACCTCCTGTTATTGTTCCTCCACTAGCTTCAAAATGGGTATTGATTACACCCACACGTAAATAACCCATAATAGTGTCAGCTAAAATAAATCCGGGAATGACACTTAGTCCGTACCCCCAAGTTGTTTTAAGTGAAGCGGAATTATTTCTATAATTTTGTAATTGTGCGTCGTGTTGAGCAAATATTTCAGAACCGAGATAAAAACTAGAATTTAACATCGCGTAACCTAGGGAAAGAGTTCCCTCTAAACCCTTAAAAGCAGCAGGGGTATTATTATAATTTGTTCTAATGCCGGGGTTTATACCTATATAAGGCCCCGAATGAAAAGTATAAGTTTTGCAAGGGATATTATCTGGAAGGATATATTGATGAGGAGTTTCCCCTTTATAATAGCCTATTTTTGCCTCAGCGACAGAACTAACAACCAATAAAATACCTAATCCCCTACGTAGTAGGGGATGGATGTTTTTCAGAAAATTACGGATTGGTTTTCTGCATGTTATCGGAAGAAGTATCACTTGAAGGAGGGGTAGTTGTAGTAGTAGTGGTACTCGTATCAGTTCCTGATGTGTCTGTTCCTGTAGAGGTTGATGTTGGGGAAGAGTTTTGATCAGTTGTTCCAGAAGGCATTTGTGTGCTGGTTTTGCTTTGATCTGTCATTGTTGTAGTGCTAGTGCCTGTAGTTGGCATAGAACTTTGTGTGCCCATGGTGTTATTCGTATCAGTAGTGGTGGTTGTGGCAGCTAGATTTTCTGTTCCATTGTTACCAGCTGTATTTAAAGTTTCAGTAGGCTGGGTCATGGTTTGTTCATTAGAGGCTGTAGTGGGTGCCGGTGGGGGAGTGGTGTTAGCCTGATCTTCTCCACGTTGGCAAGCAGTGAGGCCTAGAACACAAAAGCTAACAAGTGTCGCTAAAATTGGTTTACGCATGTTATTTCTTCCTTTTAAAAAGAGTGATGAGTATATTAAACCACATTATCTTAACGGAAAAAATAAAATGATTAAACTGAAAAATGAGAGTTTACTACGAGCGATTTGGCATGAATCACTGGAATTTACTCCTATTTGGATTATGCGCCAGGCAGGGAGATACTTGCCTGAATATCGAAAAATCAGAGAAAAAGCGGGTAGTTTTATGGCTTTATGTAAAACGCCGGACCTTGCTTGTGAGGTCACTTTGCAGCCTTTGCGCAGATTTAATTTAGATGCCGCTATTTTATTTTCCGATATTTTAACTATTCCAGATGCTATGGGATTAGGTCTTGAGTTCACTGAAGGAGAGGGTCCTGTTTTTGCGCGTCCTGTGCGAAATATGGAAGAAGTAAAAGAATTAATCATCCCTGATCCAGATGTTCATTTATATTACGTTTTAGAGGCTATTCGTTTAATTCAGCGCGAACTGAATGGAAAAGTGCCTCTCATTGGTTTTTGTGGCAGTCCCTGGACGTTAGCTTGTTACATGGTAGAGGGCAGAGGAAAAACCTCTTTTTCTATTATTCAATCAGCTATAGAAAGAAAAGAAGCTTGGTTGCTTTTATTGCTAGATAAATTAGCTAAAGCGGTGAGTTTGCATCTTAATGCGCAAATTAAAGCGGGTGTTCAAGTAGTGATGCTTTTTGATACCTGGGGTAATATTTTACTAGGTGAGCATTATCAAACCTATTCGTTATATTATATTCAACAGGTGATTGCTCATTTACATCGAGAATATGAAGGTCAGCGTATCCCTATTATTTTGTATTCACGCGGTAATAGAGTAGCCTCCATGCTAGAATTAAACTGTGATGTGCTGGGTGTAGATTGGAATGTCAATTTAAAAGAAGCCAGAGCGCAAGTGGGGAATCGTATGGCATTACAAGGGAATATGGATCCAGATTTTTTACGGCAATCGCCTAAAGTTATTCAAAAGAAAGTAGCAGAGATTTTACAAGAATATGGTCCAGGTTCGGGGCATATTTTTAATTTGGGCCAAGGAATTACCCCGGATATTTCACCGGATCACGTGGCTGTGTTAGTGGATGCTGTTCATGAATTAAGCAGGGGGTATCATCGTAATGGTCACAATGGAGCAATTTTCTGAGAAAATATGGGATCTTAAATATCGATATCGTTATCAAGGAAAAATAATCGATCATACGATTGAAGATACTTTTGCTCGCGTAGCAAAAGCAGTCGCTTGCGCTGAAAAAAAAGAAATATATTCTCATTGGCAACAGCAATTTTATAGCATTCTTGAAGATTTCAAATTTTTACCTGGTGGGAGAATTTTTGCAGGTGCGGGTACAAAACATACAGTGACTTTATTGAATTGTTTTGTGATGCATATTGAAGAAGATTCTCTCTCAGCTGTTTTCGATGCCTTAAAAGAAGGTGCTTTAACTTTACAACAAGGTGGCGGCATTGGTTATGATTTTTCTATTTTACGTCCGCGCGGATTTCTAGCAGAAAAAACGGGTATCCCTTCTTCAGGCCCTATTTCTTTTATGAAAATCTGGGATGCAATGAGTGCAGTATTGCTTTCTACTGGGGCAAGACGTGGTGCCATGATGGGGGTGTTGCGTTGTGATCATCCGGACATTGAAGAATTTATTGCAGCAAAATCAGACCCTACGCAATTGCGGCATTTTAATGTTTCTGTATTAGTTTCTGATGCCTTTATGCAGGCAGTTAACCAAAAAAAAGAATGGCCATTGGTTTTTCAGCATAAGACTTTTAAAAAAATTTCTGCGCAAGAGTTATGGCAAAAAATAATTCGCTCTGCGTATGATTATGCAGAACCAGGTGTGTTATTCGAAGATACGATTAATCGCATGAATAATTTGTGGTATCACGAGCATATTTCAGCGACTAATCCCTGTGGAGAAATTCCTTTACCAGCTTATGGTGCTTGTGATTTAGGTTCTGTGAATTTAACGCAGTTTATTGAGTCACCTTTTTCTTTGAGTGCTAAAATAAATTGGAAAAATTTAGAAAATACTGTAGAGATTGCTACGCGATTTCAAGATAACGTTATCGATATTTCTCACTATCCTCTTCCATCGCAACGCGAGCAAGCGTTAGCAGCACGTCGTATGGGGTTAGGATTTACCGGGTTAGCCGATGCATTAGTGATGTTGCAAATTCCTTATGGTAGCCAAGAATCTTTAATGTTAACCACAAAAATCATGAAATTAATCGCAGAAACAACATGGCTAACATCGATAGAATTGGCGAAAGAGAAAGGTATATTCCCTGTTTTTCAGAAAAAGTATTGTGAAGGAAAATTTATCACGACTTTATCAGATGATATTCAAAAGAATGTAGCCAAATACGGTATACGCAATAGCCATCATAATGCTATTGCTCCCGCAGGAACCATCAGCATGATGGCAAATAATATTTCTAGCGGTTTGGAACCTATTTTTAGTGGACAATATTCTCGAGTGATTCGAACTCTAGAAGGTGAAACACAAGAATTTTCAGTAAAAGATTATGCTTTGAATGAATGGCAGAAACAAAAAAAAGCAGAACCATTTCCTCCCGCCTGGATGGATGTACACAGCATCACGCCGCAGGCGCATATAGCCATACAAGCTGCTGTACAACCTTATGTCGATAATGCTATTTCTAAAACAATTAATATTCCGACAAATTTCCCTTTCGAATCTTTAAGTGAAATCTACTCTCAAGCTTTTTCTTCAGGCCTTAAGGGCTGCACTATCTTCCGCCCCAATCCTATTACCGGAAGTGTTTTAAAACTCCGAACTGGGGTTATTGTAGGAAAAGCTGGATTGCCACGGCTAAACGCTTAACAGCCTCGCAATGACGAGGCTGTTAAGCAACTAGAAACTTCGCTGGTTATGGATAAAACCCTTCAGTCTGCTTTGATCAGTAAAATCAAAACCTCTTGATCTTCTATTTTATAAATAAGCTGGATATGGTGCACGGTTTCAGAATATAGGCCTGTCATGCCTTCGATTTTTGTAGTGCCTTCAGGGCGAGGGTTGATAGATAATGCTTCGGCGAGGCGGATGATAAATTTCTGCTGTTTTGAGGGGAATGTTTTTAGTTGCTGATAAGCCGTTGGGGCTATTTTGACGTTATAGGGGGTCGTCACGCTACTTTCCTGTTTCTTCTTTGAGCGTATCTAAAGAAATACTGCCTTTTTCTCTAGCGTTTTTTAAAGATTCAAGTGCTGCTTCTAAGTCTTGCTGATTTTGCAAACTTTTTAATAAAGTTAAATCTTCAATAGGAACAATAGCGGCAACTTCTTTGCCGCGTCTTGTCAAAACAATATGGTCTTTGTTGTGAACCACTTGATTGATCAGTTCAGGGAATTGATCTTGTGCTTCTGCAGTAGTGATAATGGTTATCATAGGAATCCCTTCCTTTTAGTTTTTCAGCATTTAAGCAACAATAGCTTCTTTTTCCATTTCGACCGTATATTTACCTTGTGCTGCCATACTGTTTAATTTGGCTCGAGTATATAAAGCTTTTTGTGCGAGAGTATTGTTTTTACTTTCACCTAACCATAGCTTCATGCAATTATCTTGCAGAGCTCTGGCATAGGAATAACTCACATTCCAGGGTAGATGAGGGAAAAGCGTATGCATCGTATTTAAATGAGCAGTGGCATCTTGAGAAGATTGTCCGCCAGATAAGAAATTAATGGTGGGGACAGCAGCTGGAACAGTTCGTTTCAGAATGCGAATAGTTTCAGTGGCTACTTGCTCAATGCTCGCTTTAATAGGGCAGGTTTTACCCGAGATAACCATGCTGGGTTTTAAAATAATATGTTCAAGAGAAACTTTGTTTTGATGGAGAGCTTCAAATACTTCTTGTAATACACTTTCACTCACTTCTGCGCAGGTTTCAATGGTGTGATCGCCATCAATTAATACTTCAGGTTCAACAATAGGAACGATATCTTGCGATTGGCAAATAGCGGCATATCGAGCAAGCACTTCAGCATTGGCAGCAATAGCTAAAGAGCTCGGTGTATTGGCTGAAATAGCATAAACGGCACGCCATTTAGCAAAGCAAGCACCTTTTGCTTTATAGTCAGCGAGACGCTCAGCTAAACCATCTAATCCTTGAGTAATATTTTCATCTCGTGTGTAAGGAAGTGTAACCAAACCTTTATCTACTTTAATACCCGTAAGTATGCCATTTTTTTTCAATAATTCAGGAAAGGCTATACCGTCTTCTGTTTTTTGGTTTAAAGTTTCTTCATAAAGAATAATACCCGCGATACATTCATTCAGTCCGGGGGTAGTGAAAAGTAATTTGCGATAATCTCGGCGAGTTTCTTCGGTAGAATTAATATTCAGTGCACTAAAGCGTTTTGTAATAGTAGGGGTGCTTTCATCTGCAGCAAGAATGCCTTTGCCAGGGGTGGCTAATTGTTTAATAGTTTGTTGAATATTCATGAATAATGATCCTCTCAATGATCGCGCCAGGTTAGCATATTTAATACGCTCTTGCAAAAATCACCCGTTGTTTACTAGGCTCGCCTGAAAATATACAAATACCTGATTCTGGATTTTTTTCTAAAGGAATACAGCGAATGGTGACGCTTAAATCACTTTTGACTTGTGCTTCAATTTCAGCGCTGCCATTCCAATGTGCTAATGCAAATCCGCTTTCTTCTTTGGAGAAAAACTCATAGAAATCTTTTTTATTGTCTATTTTAATCATATTTTTTTGTTGAAAAGCTTTTGCGCGAGCAAATAAATTATTTTGCATGTCATCTAATTGTTCAGTGAGAGTGAGTATGAATTTGCTTCGATCTTGCGCATAACGTTCTTTGTAAGTTTTATCTCGGCGGCCGGCATATACTGTATTGGCATCACATTCTTTTTTGCCGACTTCCACGCGAAATGGTACACCTTTTTTGACCCATGACCATGCTTTTTCACCGCCGGTTAATTCTCGCGTATCTACTTCAACGGCAATTTTATTATTATAATAAGAAAGTTCTTTTAATTCTTCTGCGAGTGTTTGGCAATAATTTAAAATTTCTTCGCGATCCGTTTCTTTGTGAAGAATAGGTAAAATGACCACATGTAAGGGAGCTAATTTGGGTGGTAAAATTAATCCGTCATCGTCACTGTGGGTCATGATTAAACCACCAATAAGACGCGTAGATACACCCCAAGAAGTGGTCCAAGCGAATTCTTCTTTTCCTTCCGCGCTTAAATATTGAATGTTAAATGTCTTAGAAAAATGTTGGCCTAAAAAGTGAGAAGTGCCTGCTTGTAGCGCTTTTTTATCTTGCATCATCGCTTCAATAGTATAAGTAGCATCGGCACCGGGGAAACGTTCGCTTGCTGTTTTTTCACCTTGAATGACAGGCATGGCCATGTATTTCTCCGCAAATTCTGTATATACATTTAGCATGCGAAGGGTTTCTTCTTGTGCTTCCTCTGCTGTTGCGTGTGCTGTATGACCTTCCTGCCATAAGAATTCAGTGGTACGAAGAAAAAGTCGTGTACGCATTTCCCAGCGCACAATATTAGCCCATTGATTCATTAATAAAGGTAAATCGCGATAAGATTGCACCCAGCGCGAAAATGCTTCTCCAATGATCGTTTCAGATGTGGGTCTAATAATATAAGGTTCTTCAAGAGGGCTGCTGGGAACTAATTTTCCTTCTTCATTAGTGATTAAACGATGATGCGTGACGACGGCACATTCTTTCGCAAAGCCTTCAATATGTTCAGCTTCTTTTTGAAAAAAGCTTAATGGAATAAACAAAGGAAAATACAAATTTTTATGACCCGTGGCTTTAAACATGCTATCGAGTATGCGTTGAATATTTTCCCATAAGGCATAACCCCAGGGTTTAATGATCATGCAACCTCGCACAGGAGATACTTCTGCTAAATCAGCAGCTTTAATCACTTGTTGATACCACTCTGGGTAGTCATCACTTCTGGTAGGTGTAATAGCGGTTTTTGTCATGTAGATCCTGTGGTAAGAGATTTAAAAACAATGTCAGAATGTTCAGGGACTTTTACTTTACGCCAAATGGCTTGAATAAACCCCTTTTCATCAATTAGAAAAGTAGAACGCTGAATACCGAGAAAAGTTTTACCAAACATACTTTTAGGGTTCACCACGCCATAAGCTTCACATACGGCAGCATCTAAATCGGATAAAAGAGTAAAAGGTAGCTGATACTTTTGCTTAAATTTTTGATGAGTAGTTGGTTTATCTTTAGATATGCCTAAAATAACAGTTTGATGAGTAGTAAATTGAGTGAAGTTATCGCGAAAATCACAGGCTTCTCTTGTGCAGCCGGGAGTATGATCTTTAGGGTAAAAATAAAGCACTACCTTCTTGCCTAGAAATTGCCGCAAAGAAAGTAATTCATGGTTGTCTGCTTCTAGAGTAAAGTCTGGTGCTTTATTACCCACGTTTAATATCATAAACGCCCTCTATAAATAAAAAACTCGATTATAAAGGGCTAAACGAGGGAAAGAAAGTTACTTCGCTAATTCGTTACCAGCTACTCCGCCGACTGCAGCGCCTACAACTGTTCCTGCGACACTACCACCGGTTAAAGCATTTCCTGCAAGACCGCCCACTGCAGCACCTCCAGCTATCCCAACATCTTGACGTTGAGACTGGGTGCAACCGCCGAGTGATAATGCAACTAATAGTGCTAAGAGTGATGTTTTCATTGTTACTCCTCCTTGAACCTATACTACTAGTTTAGCATATTCGCCAAATACGATGTTTCCCTTGGTGGTTAATGGTGAGTGCTTTCCAAAGCCAGGGAAGAATACTGCTTATTTCTTGGTCAAATTTCCAGGGGGGATTAATAACAACCAAGCCGCAACCGTTCAAATGGCCGGGTACATCTTCAGGGTAAATGCTTAATTCTACAGCAATTACTTCTTTTTGTACGGTTTCTTTCAAAGAACGATGGAATTGATCTACTAATAGACGTTCTTTGATAGGGTACCAAATGGTATAGATGCCTGTTTCAAATCGCTTTAAAGCGATTTGAATGGAATTTATTAAGTGCTTAAATTCTTCTGGGGATTCAAAAGGTGGGTCAATTAAAGTTAAGCCACGGCGTTCTTGAGGGGGTAGAAAGGCTTTTAAACCTTGATAGCCGTCTGATTGATGAATAGCCATTTGCTTATCTGAAGCACAGGCATTTTTTAATTCTTGGTATTCTTGGGGGTGAAGTTCGGTTGCGATAATTCTATCTTGAGGACGCAAAAAAGGTCGGACAATAAAAGGGGACCCGGGATAATAACGCAAAGAAGAATAGCGAGAGTGAGAAAGTCGGCTATTAATTTTTTGTACACAGCCTAAATATCTTTTCACGAGCCAGGGAGGATTTTCGGCATTAATAATTTTCATGATGCCGCCCGTATATTCCTTATTTTTTTTGGCGCTATCCGATAAAAGATCGTAATATCCTTTTCCGGCATGTGTATCCAGAAAACAAAAAGGAGCGTCTTTTTGTAGTAGTGAATTAATAAGGTTAATCACTACAATATGTTTTAAAACATCTGCAAAGTTACCTGCGTGATAAAGGTGTCGGTAGTTCATAAGGGGTAATGTTCTAGTTGAATGTCTTCATCGAAAAATAATTTTGTACTGGTAACAAAAGATTCAATATAGTCGGAAATATAGAAATCTTTTCGTACGGAAGGTTCTGTATTTAATAAGTTTAATGCAGCTAATTGTACTTTTACAGCTTCTGCGACAATATCGGAGGAGTCAATAATATCAATTTTATGTTGATAAAAGTTAGCTATTTTATCTTTTACAATAGGATAATGCGTACAGGCTAAAATAAGCGCTTCAATATTTTTTAAAGAAGGATGATCCAAGTAAACACGCAGTAAATCATTCACTATTTCATGATTGCCAAATTCTTCAATGGCAGAAGCAAGAAGATTGGTTGGGTAAGAGGTCATGTGAATGCCCGCGTTGAGTTGGTCTACTTTTTTCTTGTAAATATTAGAATTAACAGTTTGTTTGGTGCCAATTAATCCTATTTTTTTATTCGCATATTTTTTCGGAAGCTGCTGCACGAGAGGATCTATCACATTCATGACAGTCGCTTTTTCGCCGACATAATCTTTTAATAATTCAAATGCAGCAGAGGAAGCAGTATTGCAGGCAATTAAAATTAGCTTACAATTTTTCTCCAGAAAAAGCTGTGCAATTTTTAAGGAGTAAGATTGAATAGCGGCTGTAGATTTTTCCCCATAAGGATGATGCGCGGTATCCCCAAAATACAGAATGTTTTCATTGGGTAATAAATTAATTAAGGCGCGTGTAACAGTTAAGCCGCCTATACCGCTATCAAAAATCCCGATAGGATGAGATGCAAGATTTTTTACACTCATGCTTTTCCTTAATGTGTCGTCTTTGACTTGCTCTTAGGTTTAAACCAAAAACGCTTTTTATTATTATCTTTATTATCTTGAGATTTACCATGGAGTTTACCGTGAGATTTACCATGGCTGGGGCGTTTTGCTTTAGGTGCATCTGAGAAGCGTTTGGTAGGTTCTAAGCCTTCAATAATGGTTTGTTGTAAAGGTTGTCCCGTATAGCGTTCAATGCTTTTTACATGACGACTATCGGTTGGCAATGCAAAGGAAATAGCTATACCTGTTTTGCCTGCGCGTCCTGTTCGGCCGATACGGTGAACGTAATCTTCAGAAAACTTAGGTAGATCATAATTAAAGACGTGAGTAATATCGCTGACATCAATACCGCGAGCGGCGACATCAGTAGCTACTAAAAACTGTACGCGACCTTGACGTAATTGGTCTAACGTTCTCGTGCGAACATTTTGTTTTAAATCGCCATGTAAGGCAGCAGCAGAGTAATTTTTTTCACGTAATTGGCGAGCGAGTTTATCAGCATTTATTTTTGTGGAAGTAAAGATAATTGCTTTATAAACATTTTTATCACTCAAGAAATGATGGAGTAGACGCGATTTATGATTTTCATTATCGGTCATGTAGAGTTCTTGTTTAATTTTAGCCGGCGCCATTTTTTCAGGTGATAAGTCAATGCGAACAGGATTTTTTAATAATTGACGAATAATATTATCCAGTTTGTTGTCAACAGTTGCGCTAAATAATAACGTTTGACGTTGAGGTGGAGTTGCTTTGGCAATGGTTTTGACATCGTCAATAAAACCCATATCGAGCATGCGATCTGCTTCATCAAAAATTAAAATTTCAATGCCGGATAAATCTACACGACGATTTCGCATGTGGTCGAGCAGGCGGCCAGGGGTCGCGACAATAATATCGACTGGTCGAGATAAATTGCGAATTTGTTGAGGGTAGGACATGCCGCCGACTAAGCTGATGATACTGAATTGCAAAAATTTACCGTATTTAGAGGCTGCAGTAGTAATTTGACTGGCGAGCTCTCGAGTAGGGGTTAAAATTAAAACACGGGGTCGCGCTTTCGATTTTTGCGGAATGGTTTTGTTGAGGCTGATCAAGTGTAGCGAAGGCAGTACAAAGGCTGCAGTTTTGCCGGTACCTGTTTGTGCCGATACCACCATATCTTTACGTTTTAAAATATCTGGAATACAGCGTGATTGAACGGGGGTGGGGGTATTATACCCGCAGATTTCAGTAGCTTTAATAATAGGCGCGCTTAATTGTAAAATAGCAAATGACATTATATTTTCCTCACAGAATGCATGCGAGCTATACTAGATCGCTGTTTGCATTTGCAAAGAAGAGAGAA
>Ga0206830_1055_pt1 | contig 15253 bp, 15 predicted proteins | sample Alteio_BWOrgCont_76_FD_152884 | JGI IMG/M metagenome (GOLD analysis project Ga0206830, IMG submission 152884) | Enriched cells from forest soil in Barre Woods Harvard Forest LTER site, Petersham, Massachusetts, United States -... | ecosystem: Environmental > Terrestrial > Soil > Temperate forest >... | reverse complement strand
ATGGAAAGGAACGAGCTTGTTTAATTTAATATTGAAAGCCGTATCGCCGTTTAATACAATTACATTTTCTTCAGTTGCTTTTGCACAAGCGAGTTTAATTGCACCACCAGTTCCCATCGGTTCTTCTTCAATTGAATATTGAATATTAATTGTTGAATATTGTTTGTTTAAATATGCTTCAATCACTTCATGTTTATAACCAAGAGAAAAAATAAATTTTTCAATTCCTTCGTTTAGAAAATGATTAATAACATAAAATAAAAATGGTTTGCCCGCAACAACCGCCATGCATTTTGGAAGATCCGGAACTGCAGAGCGCAACCTTGTTCCCAAACCGCCGGCAAGAATAATTGCTTCCTTAATTTTCATATCCTGATTGTTGGTTCAGCCGAAATATTTTTCTTCAACCAACTGGCAAATAATATGTCCGAGAAGTATGTGAGATTCCTGGATTCGCGGCGTATCTTTTGAAGGAACGTTTAATAAATAATCGCTTAATGATTTCATTTGTCCGCCAGTTTCGCCGGTTAATGCAATTGTGATTACACCTTTTTCTTTCGCAGTTTCAAAAGCTTTAATAATGTTTTTTGAATTGCCTGAAGTGGATAAACCTATTAATACATCCCCTTTATTCGCAATGCCTTTTATTAATCTTGAATAAATAACATCGTAACTATAATCATTTGCAACAGCAGTCATGTATGATGTGTTGCAATGCAAAGCTTCTGCTGGCAACGCATCCCGATCAGTATAAAACCTTCCTGAAAATTCTGCGGCAAGATGCTGTGCATCTGCAGCGCTGCCGCCATTTCCGCAAAAGTAAATCCGGTTGTTGTTTTTAAAAGCATCAACAATAACAGTTACAATTTCTTCAACTGTTTTTATTAATGTTTTATCTGCAAGCACTTTATTTTTTACTGCAATAGATTCTGTGATTATATTTTTTACTTTTTCCTGCATAGTATTTTTATTAAAAATTATCTCTCACGGATTGTACAGATTTTCACGGATTTTATTATCTGTTCAAATCTGTGTTATCTGTGCGAAAGATTAAATCGTCCACGTAGTTAATCCATGATCAACAAACTGGTAAGGTTTGCAATAGCCGCCAAATTTTGCAAGCGCATCCATCACTTTATATTTAGTAGTTTCCGGGCAATAAAAAATCATAAAACCACCACCACCTGCACCGGAAATTTTGCCACCTGTTGCGCCGGATTTTTTTGCTTCTTCATAAATTTCTTCCATCAAACTATTTGAAATTCCTTCTGCCATTTTTCTTTTTTGCTGAAAACCAAAATCAAGCACTTCGCCAATTTCATGCAACCGGCCTTTCAATAATGCTTCTTTCATTAATTGCGCCTGGTGTTTCAACTGGTGCATTGCTTCAATAGATGTTCCTTTTTTATCAGTTACATTTTTGCTTTGCTTCTCAATAATTTTTGCAGACTCACGGCTGGTTGATGTATAATACAACAACAAATTATTTTCGAGTTCAAACAAATATTTTTGTTTGATGCGCAACGGATTTACGATCACTTTATCTTCTCCGTAAAACTCCATATAATTTACGCCGCCAAACGCAGCAGCATATTGATCCTGCCTGCCGCCGGCCATTTGCAAATCTTTTCTTTCTATTTCATAAGCAAGATGTGCAATGTCATATTCTCCTAAAGGAAGTTTCAGCATTTCTGCAAATGCACCGATGATTGCAACGACTAATGTTGATGAAGTTCCCAAACCAGAACCAGCAGGCGCATCAACAAAAGTTGAAAGCTTGAAACCTGTTAATGGCAATGCATATTCTTTTTGCAACCTGTTGTAAACACCCTTTAATAAATCAAGCTTTCCATCAAGCGGCAATTCGTTTGTCCATTCAAAACGTTGCTCTTCTTTACGATCAATGGCTTGCAAAATGATTGCATTTTCATTCAGCGGTTCAATATTTGCTGATGCGTATAATGAAAGTGTTGCATTCAAAATTGCTCCGCCGTATAAATCGCTGTACGGGCTCACATCTGTTCCGCCGCCGGCAAGGCCAATTCGCAATGGAGCTTTACTTCTGTAAATCATCGTTAAGTTCTGTAATTGTTTCGGCAAGTTTTGCCCACGAATATTTTTGTTTCTCCACACGAAGATGAGGAATAAAATAATTTTCTCCTAATTGGTAAAAATGTAAAATCGCATCTGCAATGGCAGTTGCATTTGGCTCTGTAACCAATCCAACTTTTTCATGCGGAACTAATAAAGGCAAACCGCCAACGTTTGAAACGATCATTGGTTTTTCAAAATGATAGGCGAGGGGCGTAACTCCGCTCTGGGTGGCGTTTCTGTAAGGTTGAACGACCGCGTCTGCGGCACATAAATAATTACGCACTTCACTGCCGGGAATAAAATCTGTGTGCAGTATTAATGAGTTTTTTATGCCGAGTTTTTCTATTTGTTCCGAATAATTTTTTTCATCGCCATAAAATTCGCCGGCTATTAATAATTTAATATTTGCATCGCGGATTCTTTTATCTGACATTGTATCTAATAAAATATCAAGGCCTTTATATTTACGGATGAAGCCAAAAAACAACAAAACTTTTTCATCTTTATTAATGCCTAAATTTTTCCTTGCTTCTTCTTTTGAAATGGCTTCGCCAAAATTATCATACAGCGGATGAAGGATTTTTTTTGCTGGTTTTGTTGTTTCAAATTTTCGCAAATCAGTCATCACTTTTTCACTCATTGTTATAAACGCATCACAACCTTTTAAAAAATATTTTGTGAAGGGAACATCGCCAATTCTTTTTTCGTGCGGTAAAATATTATCTGTTATAGCAATAATTTTTGTGTGATTATTTTTTTTCACTTTTCGCAAAATCGTTCCCAGCGCTGGCCCCATGAAAGGAAGCCAGTAACGAACGACGATAATATCCGGGCGTAATTTTTTTAATTCATTGCCAACTTTAATCCAGTTGAGCGGATTAATGGAATTTATTTTTGAAAATATTTTTATATCCTGCGGCGCTGGTTCTGTTGAATATTGTGTTGTTCCGGGAAAAAGAAATGATGGATATTGTAATGAAAAAGAATAAATGCTGCAATCAAAACCTTCATCAAGGAATTCTTTGGCGAGCCTTTGATCAAACGTTGCCAAACCGCCGCGCAGCGGATGTGCAGGACCGATGATAATTATATTTCTTGTCAACTGATTTTATTAATGTGTAAATGTGAAAATATGAAAATTGCTGAATAAAGATTCAACTGTACAAGTGTGCGACGCAACAAATGATCATTAATGAACTAAAAGATCGGACAACAATTAATTTTTACATTAACGTTTTCTCAATCAAATAACTGTTTCTTCCGGGAGAATTTCTTGAGATTAATTCAGCAACATAGCCGGTTAAAAATAACTGGCTGCCGATTATCATTGCTGTTAATGCAATATAAAATGGCGGGCGGTTTGACAAACTAAATTCTGGATTAATGATTTTTGAAATTATCAAATAAATGCTGACACCAGCGCCGATTAAAAAAAACAATGTTCCCCAGGTCCCGAATAAATGCATCGGGCGTTTGCCATATTTGCTTACAAAAGTTATTGAACCGAGATCGAGAAAGCCATTAATAAAACGGCTGAGGCCGCCAAATTTTGTTGTGCCATATTTTCGCGCGCGGTGGGTAACTTCTTTCTCGGTGATTTTTTTAAAGCCTGCCCATTTCGCAATTACCGGGATGTAGCGGTGCATTTCGCCATATACTTCAATACTTTTTACAACTTTTAAGCGATATGCTTTTAAGCCGCAATTAAAATCGTGCAACTTAACTTTTGAAACTTTTGATGTAACCCAGTTAAAAAATTTAGAAGGAATTGTTTTTGAAATCGGATCGTGCCTCAATTTTTTCCAGCCGCTTACCAAATCGTAACCATCTTCAATAATCATTCTGCGGAGTTCGGGAATTTCATCAGGACTGTCCTGCATGTCAGCATCCATCGTTATTACAACGTTTCCTTTGGCTGCCTTAAATCCTTCATTCAGCGCGGCAGATTTTCCATAATTGCGTTGAAATTTTATTCCTTTTACATTACTGTCTGCTTCGCGCAATGCTTCAATTTCGCACCATGAATTATCTGAACTTCCATCATCCACGAAAATAATTTCGTAAGAAAGATTATTTTCTTTTACCACGCGCTGGATCCAGGAACATAATTCTTTCAGCGATTCATCTTCATTAAAAACAGGAACTATAATTGATACGTCCATTATTCGTTAATAATCTTAAGGTTGATTTTCAAATGGTGACTGCGGGTTTTTTTTAGCAACTGCCGCGCCGATTAATGATGCAATGGCGCCAAAAAACAGGTATAGAAGTATTATACCGAGTATTAAAAAAACCATAAAAGATTTTTTAGCAAAAGCAATACCGTTTTCAATTTGTTCTGCCGACAACTGGTTTTTTTCTTCCATTTGTTTCCGGGCAGTATCCATTGCTTTTTCCTTAATGTCAGGGAATATTGAAATAAAAATAACAGAAAATACAAGTACGAGACAGGTAACAACAGCCGTGGTTTTAAAACCAAATGCAAATGTGTTTCCAAAAGTTACATTGCCATTCAATTGATTTGCATAGCTGGTACATGCATAGATAACCCCTGCAAAAAATATAAGAACAGATAACCACTTAAACCATGTTTGCTGATCCAGGTGGGTAATATATCCGATAATTGAAATAACAATAATTACCAGCGAAATAATAACGCCGGTTGTTAAAGATGTGGTTACTTTCTTTTCCATAATAAATAGTTTTGGTTGTTTGAAGGATTTATTTATTCAAAAATACTTTCTTTCCATTAATAATACCAACAACTTTTCCAATGAAGGATTTATTAATAAATGCTGTATTTTTTGATTTGGAAAGAATATCTTTTTCATGCAAAGCCCACTCGGTTGATGGATTGTATAAAGTGATGGAAGATTTTTCACCAACATTTATTAATGATTGGTTCAACCCGAAAATTTTCCGCGCGTTTCCGCTGAAAAGTGCTGCCAGCCTGTCTTTTGAGAGTTCTGGAAAAATAGTATTAATAATTGCGTAAGAAGTTTCCAGTCCAATCATTCCATATTTTGCATATTCAAACTCTACAATTTTACTGTCGTATTCGTGTGGCGAATGATGTGTTGCGATGCAATCAATGGTTCCGTCAAGCACAGCTTTTTTCAAACTATTAATATCATTTTTTGTTCGCAGCGGCGGATATACTTTTAAGTTGGTATCATAATCGAGCAAATCTTCATCACTAAAAAACAAATGATAAGGAGTTACGGAACAGGTAACATTCAATCCTGAATCTTTCGCACGTTTGATATAGTCAATCGATTTTGGAGAAGTAATTCCTGTAAAATGAATTTTTGATTCTGCATAACGTGCAAGTTTTATATCACGCGCGATAATTAATTCTTCTGCCATCATTGGTTTGCCGGGCAAACCCAAACGTGTTGAAATAATTCCTTCATTTATTAATCCGTTTGCACCAACACTTTTATCGTCTGGTACTTGTATTATCACACCATCAAATGCTTTTACATACTGAAGCGCTTTTAATAATAATCCCGCAGACTGAACAGGATGTGTTCCATCACTAAAAGCGATTGCACCGCTGCTATGCATGTCGTACATTTCCGCCAAATCTTTTCCGTCAGTATTTTTTGTAACGGCGCCGATTGGAAAAATATTAACCGGAAGTGATTTTGATTTCTGGCTTATATATTCAACCTGCGCTTTAATATCAACCGCCGGTTTTGTATTCGGAATTACAAACACATCTGTGTAACCGCCCGCTGCTGCTGCATTTGCACCGGTTTCCAAAGTTTCTTTAAATTCATAACCAGGGTCAGCAAAGTTTGAAAAGATATCAACCCAGCCGGAAGATGCGTGCAAATTTTGCTGGTTAATAATTGTGTCAGCAGCTTCATTAATGTGGTCAGAAATGTTTACGATAATTCCATCATCAATTAAAATATCCTTAATAGTTCCGTGATGTGGAGAGTGCAAGTCCGCAATATATGCCTGTTGAATGAGGGTCTTCATTAAAGAAAGAATTGCGCGAAGATAAGGTTTGTGCGTGATTTTTTGCAATAGAAATTTTGGCTACATTTGCTTCCCGGCAAATAAAATTTTCGGGACGTAGCGCAGCCCGGTAGCGCACTAGCATGGGGTGCTAGGGGTCGCAAGTTCGAATCTTGTCGTCCCGACTTTTCTCACTTTAAACAAAACCAATGGCCCGTAAAACTCAGTGTTTACGGGCTTTTTTAATTTTTATCGTATCAGTTTATTGCAAATAATATCAATAGTCGTGCGAACAAAAAGGTGAACAGATTTTTTTCCGAGGTGAACAAGTAATTTTGTTCACCAAATCGTTTTAACTATTTGTTTTTCACTGATATGCATTTTTTGATTTTTATAAAAATGCATTAGCAGTGATAATTTTTTGATTCATTTTTTGTGTTTTGAGGCTGAATCGTGTGAACAAAAAGGTGTACAAAATTTAATCACTAAAATTATTTACAATGAAAAATGGTAACACATTTGGCGTTCATTTTATTCTGCGCCAGGAAAGAGAAGTAAGGGGCAAATGCCCTATTTATGCAAGAGTAGTAGTCAATAAAACCCGCTGTGAGCTTGCATTGAAGTGCTGGATACAAAAAGAAGACTGGAATTCAATCAAAGGTTTTGCTAAACCTAAAGACGAAGAATTAAACGGATTAAACAGTTATTTAGAAACGGTAAAAGGTAAAATTTCTGGTCATTTCCGTTCGTTGGATCTCTCAGACAGCATCCTTACAGCTGAAATTCTAAAGAATGCTTACCTGGGAAATGACATCGATGAAAATAAATATTCGTTGTTATGGTTATCGAAAGAACATAATGTAATAATGAATAAAGTGCTTAAGCCCGGAAGCCTTAAAAATTATTTTACAACAGAAAAATATCTGCAAAACTTTCTTAAGAAAAAATACAATGCTGGGGATATTTATCTTAAAGAATTAAAGTATGAATTCATTACTGCTTTTGAATACTATTTACGAAATCACCCTCTCAAAAAAAATGATCCGTGTACAAATAATGGAACGATGAAACATCTTGAACGGCTGAAAAAAATGGTTTCATGGGCAACAAAGAACGGATGGATTGAAAAAGATCCTTTTATGTATTATCAGTTAAAATTTAAACGAACTGAAAGGGATTACCTGAGTGCAGATGAAATGTCGTGTATAGAAAATTATGATTTTGAAAATGGTATGTTACAAAAAGTCAGGGATTTGTTTATATTCAGTTGTTATACAGGGCTCTCTTATATTGATCTTATTGAATTAAAACCACAGCAAATTATAAAAAGTATCGAAGGGGTTAAATGGATTAAATCCAGCCGCGAAAAAACTGGTATTGCTGTAAATGTTCCGCTTTTAGAGCCTGCAGTTATTATTGCAGATAAATTCAGCAAAGAAGATGAAGCCAGGTTCAGGGAAACAGTTTTTCCAAAGATAAGTAACCAGGAAGTCAACAGGAGTTTAAAAGTGATTGCTGAAATATCCGGTATAAAAAAATATCTCACCTTTCATCTAGCCAGGCACACATTTGCAACTACAGTTACGCTTATGAATGGAGTGCCGATAGAATCAATCAGTAAAATGCTTGGCCATTCCAAAATTACCACAACGATGATTTATGCCCGTGTTACACAATCCAAGATTAGAATGGATATGGAACTATTGCAAAATAGGCTGAGGGATATTAAAGAAAAAGGGAAATTAAGTGCAGTAAAATGAATTAAAACCTGTTAATCTGAACTAATGACCTTATTCAACGATTCGCAAAAAAAGATATAAAGATGAATAAAGTAAATAATAAACCTGATATTTTATAGCACGTTTTACGTCTATGCAACACCGTTAGATTAACAAATAATTTCATGAAATTTATTTTGGATTAAACGGAAATAATTAACTTTGGTTTGTGTAGTTTTTATTAATAATTAAAATGTGAAGTATGGAAAAGGTGATGAATGAAAAAAAGAATTATTTTGAAAAGCCCCGCATTTACAGGGAGCAATTACTTACGCTTGACGATTTAAATGATTTCAAAAGACAAATGCTTTTTGAAATCAAAAACCTGCTGAAAGAGCATGTGGGTGAGCCTTCAAAGAAATACCTCAAATCAAAAGATGTCCGCAAACTCTTAAACATTTCTCCGGGTACATTACAAAACCTGCGTGTCAATGGAACGCTCCCTTTCAAACGAATTGGCGGTGTAATCTATCATGATTCTGCAGACATTCAGCGAATGCTTGAAACAAAAAATCCTTCCAGGCAATCCGCTTAATTTTTTTATTTAAATAAAGCATTTGTACAAAATCGTTGTACAAATGCTTTATGCTATTCTATTATTATTTCAAAGCTTAAATCATTTATTGTGAAGAGTGAAACATTTAATTGCATGCGTGCAAATGAAATCAACATGGTTGATTATCTGGCAACGCTTGGATATGAGCCATCAAAAATCAGGAACAATGATTACTGGTATTTATCCCCGTTAAGAAATGAAAATGAACCATCTTTCAAAGTAAACAGAAAGATGAATGTATGGTATGATCATGGCCTCGGAAAAGGCGGTGACTTTATTGAATTCGGAAAATTGTACCACAAGTGCAGCGTAAAAGAATTGCTGGTTAAACTCAGTGATAAAAACAACAATGGTATTTCTTTTCATCCGCATGTGGCGGGTGAAAAGAAAAAAAGTTCAGGTGATGATGGAAAAATAATGGTTACTGAAAGCAGAATAATTTCAGATCCTTCACTCCGGCAATATCTTCATGAAAGAAATATTCCACTGGCTGTTGCAAACCGTTTTTGCAGTGAAGCCGACTTTGAATTGTACAACAAAAAACATACGGCCATTGGTTTTAAAAATGAAGCCGGCGGATACGAATTACGCAACTCCTATTTTAAAGGAAGCAGTAGTCCCAAAGATGTTACGCTCATAAAAAATGCCGCTGAAAACCTTCATGTATTTGAAGGATTTTTTGACTTCCTTTCTTTTCAGTCGTTACAACTTTCAGGTAAGAATTTATTACTTCCGCTGCCAAAAATTCAGGGTAATTTTTTAATCCTTAATTCAATTTCTTTTTTTGAAAGAAGCAGGGAGTTGATGGAAAAGCATAACGCCATTCATCTCTATCTTGACCGAGATACAAGCGGAATAAAAAATACCAGGCTTGCCCTTTCATGGTCTGAAAAATACCATGATGAAAGCATTAAGTATAGCAAGAGCAAAGACCTTAATGAATACCTGATTGCTTCCAGGGAAGAAGAAATAAAGCAAAGCCGGAACTTGAGCCGGAGACTTTGAAATGATGGTAGCCAGCTATGTTTCGGTTGCACCGAAACGGCTGGCTTCCCTCATGCTTCGCATTCTGGAAGTCTTACAAGACTTCAAAAATATTATTGATTCTGAAAAAAGTGATAGATGGAAACGGGGATAAGTGAAAATAAAAATCGGAAAAAAAACAAAGGTGGCCGTCCAAGAAAGCACATAAAAATGGACAAGTACATCGGTGTTAAATGCACACTGATTGAAAAGACAGCCATCATCAGCAATGCAAAAAAACTAAAACTCACAGCTTCAGAATTTTTGCGCAGGCTGGGACTTCAGCGACGGATTGACATAAAAATAAAAAGAGTTCCGAAGGAAGCTTTATCAATTACCGCACTCTTGAATTACCTCAATGCAAACCTCAACCAGGTCGCTAAAAAAAAGAATAAAGACGAACCTTTTAATGCGATTGAAAGGGCTGAATTTTTGTTGCTAGCCAAAGAAATAAAAGCTGTTGTTGAACAGGTAAAATTTTTTTTTAAATGATTGGAAAAATCAGGATGGGATGCTCGTTTCGGGGTTGTATACATTATTGCCTGAATGATAAAATCCAGGATGAGCAGGAAGAACTGGTTATGAAAAACCGCGCGGAGATTTTAAGCTATCATTTATGCTGCGGGACTGCCAGTGAATTAATCAACCAGTTTAAAGAAGTGCGGGAGCTAAATATGAAACTGTCCAAACCAGTTATGCATATTTCTTTAAGCCTTGCACCAGGAGATATTTTGAACAAAGGAAAGATGATGGAAATGGTTGAAGATTGCGCATTGCAATTAGGTTTTGATAAGAACCAGTATTTATCTATTCTGCACAAGGACACCAATCACCAACATATACATATTGTAGCCAACCGGATTGGTCTTAATGGAAGAACAGTTTCTGACAGCAACAATTTTAAGAAGATGGCAAAATATTGCAGGTCTATGGAACTGAAATATGGTTTAAAAGAGGTTCTTAGTCCAAGAAAATTTTTATCAAAAGAACAACGGTTGATGGAGCGGCAGGATATAAGAAAAGAGAAATTAAAAGAGCATATCAGGTTGTCAATCCGTGAATCAAAAACCATTAAAGAGTTTGAGGACAAGATGAAGAAACTTGGGTATGAAATAATTAAGGGAAGGGGGATTGCTTTTCGTGATAAGCAACAGGTTTATACCAAAGGAAGTGAAGTTGGTTATTCACTGATGAATATTGAAAAGCAATTTCAAAAGCAATATTTGAGGCCATCCATAAAAGCAGAACAAAAAATAACATTCAGGCAGCAGAAGCGCTCTTTAAGTTTAAAACCATGGACTGATAACAAGGAAAAAATAAAAGAATATTTCCATGCACAAAACAGGATGCTGCATGAACTGATGAAAGCCGAATTGGAATTTAACCAGATACCTTATGAATTGAGACAAAACAAAAGACAAAGACAAAAAATCAGAAATTAAAATATAAAATTAATATTATGAACGAGGAAGTAATTGAACCGGTGCTACAAGAAATGCTCGAAGAAATTAAGCAACTAACTGAAGAAGTTAAAAGCGGTAAAAAAAAGAGCGAGGATGCAATAGACTTACTTAAAAATTTCGAGTATAAAATATCAGCAATAAAAGTCAATGCTCCCGAAGTGAACCTTTCACCAATAAATAAAATTATTGAAAACGGGATTTTAATAATTAAACATGCTATCGAAGCACAGCCAAAAACTGTAAATAGAGAATTTCATTTTCACCTTTTTCCGAAGCTAAACATCAAAGAATATTATCAGACTTACAGCAGGCTTGTTTTGTATGCTATTGTTCTTTTACTGGCATTTAATCTTGTTGAATTTAGTTTCAAATGGATTGATGGGTATAACCAGCGTAAATATAATGTAGAACAAAATGAAGCAATACAACGGAATAAAGAAAATGATTTGGAGCTTGAAATCAAAAGAAATAAATCAAAGAATGCAGAATCTGAAAACGAAGAAATTAAAAGAATGAAAATTGCGGACGATAAATTCATCATTGCTAAAAGGCGCTATCTTGATAGTGTAAAAAATGTTATAGGCAATAAACTTCAACATCTGAATGACAGTTCGAATAAATAAGCCAAAGCCATGCATTTGATCACTGACCGCGGCGCATAAACATCCAGGGGATGACGTATGGACAGAATTTCCATTGCCAGTTTCCGAAGTGCAATAGAAAAAATGTGGTAAGGTTCAAACGTTTTATCATAACAAAATATGCTATTTCAAAATAAAATGCCGCTGAGCTTTTTCAGCGGCATTTTATTTTGAAAGTAAATGACAATTGATGATTTTTATTTGATCTGATAATTTTCAAATCAGCAACTACAATATTTATTAATTAAGCACATCATTCCCTGTTTCTATATCCCAATGCGCAAGCAACAGTTCAAACCTGTACTGTTCCGCTTTTCCGTAAGCCTCCTGATCGGGGTATAATAATTTTTTATATGGTGCAGTAAGGTTTTCATCAAACGCCAGTTGTATTGTTTTAAAAACAACCGTCACACGAAAATCCCAGCGCGTTTCTTCACCATGATAAAAATAATATTGATTCGCAAAACAAAAATTTTACGGGAAGCAATATTCCATCATCCGTTGCAGGAAGTGGCATTTCTCCATCTGCATTAAATCAAAACAATTCATTCAACATAAGCGAGCCACAAACAAGTTTGCCGGATCCACATTTTGCAAACGATAGAAAAATCCCTGCATCGGTTGCAGGCAGCGGCATATCTCCATCAGCAGCAAATAGGAATTCCTCTAATATTAATGATCCTCAAACAAGCCGGCCCGATCCGCATTTTGCAAACGATGGAAAAGTTCCATCATTAGTTGCAGGAAGTGGAATATTTCCTTCAGCAACAAAACATCCGTGCGCAAATTCCGGATATACTTCTTATTTGGAACAAGCTTCAAACCCTCAGCAGTCGACGGTTTCACCATCTTATCCATTTAATAACACACATGCTGTTCCTTTATCTGCAGATTATGCTCCATATTCAGCAGACTTGCCTTATGAAGATGAGCTAAGCAAAATTTTAAATTTTTCCCAGCTTTCATTCCCATCACCGCAAATTCCCGGAGCAAATTCTGTATTGAGCGAGCCATCCTTTTATTTTTTATCAGGAACAAATTATTTTCCTTTTGCAAAAGATGCAAAAGTGGTATCAAAAAATAATTCAGTTAATGATAAACAAAATCACGGCGTTTCGAAAATGCCGTTTGATGTAAATCTTATTAAAAAAGATTTTCCGATTTTGCAGGAACATGTAACTGGCCGTCCGTTAATATGGCTTGATAATGCAGCAACAACACAAAAGCCAAAACATGTTATTGATCGGATAAGTTATTTTTATGAACATGAAAATTCAAACATCCACCGCGCAGCGCACGAGCTTGCTGCGCGCGCAACGGATGCGTATGAATCGGCCAGAAAAAAAGTGCAAATTTTTTTGAATACAAAATCTGTTAATGAAATAATTTTTGTTCGCGGCGCAACAGAAGCGATTAATCTCGTTGCAAAAAGCTGGGGTGCACAAAATTTAAAAGAAGGCGATGAAATTATTATCAGCCATTTGGAACATCACGCAAATATTGTTCCGTGGCATCAATTGTCGCAGCAAAAAGGTTTGCGCATAAAAGTAATTCCTGTTGATGACGACGGGCAAATTTTATTAGATGAATATGCAAAATTATTAAGCTCAAAAACAAAACTCGTTTCTTTCACACAAGTATCAAATGCACTCGGCACAGTAACACCTGCAAAAAAAATGGTGGAGATGGCGCATCAAACCGGCGCTAAAGTTTTGGTTGATGGCGCACAAACAGTTTCGCACATGCGCGCTGATGTCACCTATCTAAATTGCGACTGGTATGTTTTTTCCGGCCATAAAGTTTTCGGGCCAACAGGCATTGGCGTTTTGTATGGCAAAGAAGATTTGCTGAATGAAACGCAACCCTGGCAAGGCGGCGGCAACATGATTGTTGATGTAACATTTGAACACACGACGTATCACAATGCGCCCGGCCGTTTTGAAGCAGGTACAGGAAATATTGCAGATGCAGTTGGTCTCGGCGCTGCTATTGATTATGTAAGCAAAATTGGAATTGATCTCATCAGCGAATACGAACATTATTTATTAATGTATGCAACAAGATTATTAAAAAATATTTCAGGCCTTCGCTTAATCGGCACAGCCGCAGAAAAAGCCGGCGTACTTTCTTTTGTACTCGATGGTTATAAAACAGAAGAAGTTGGCGCTGCAATTAGCCAGCATGGCATTGCGGTTCGATCAGGCCATCACTGCGCCCAGCCTATATTACGGCGCTTTGGTGTGGAAGCAACTGTGCGACCTTCTATTGCATTGTATAATACATGTGCAGATATTGATGCACTGATAAATGTGCTGCAAAGATTAAGCAGTAACCGTTCAAAAAAATAAATAGACATAGCCTTATAAAAGATTAGCTTCAAAATTTCGCGATTAGTTTTTTATTGTCCAAGCGACATTGGTACTATTAAGCATCGTTGCGTCGCACACCTGTACAGTTGAAATTCTATTGAGCGATGTGCGACAAGCGTTATCAATTCGTTTTCCCAAAATCATTAAATACTTCTGCAAATGCCCATTTCAAAAAAAGACTATCCCCCATTAATATTAGTTGATATCCAAAAAGGATTTGATGATATTAAATACTGGGCGGCGAAAGAAATAATCCGGATGAAGAAATAAATGCTGCAAAACTTTTAAAACGCTGGAGAGAAAATAAACTTCCTGTTTTTCACAGCATTGCTCATCAAATCCCAACTCCTTGCTTCATGATTCAAAAGAAGGAAATGAATTTAAAGAAATTATATTTCCAAATGATAACGAACCTGTCATTAAAAAAAATGTGAACAGCGCATTTATCGGCACAAACTAAAAAGAGCAACTTGACAATGCGAATATTAATACACTTGCAATTGCCGGTTTAACAACATATCATTGCATTTCCACCACAACAAGAATGGCGGGAAATTTTGGTTATAATACTTTTCTCGTTTCAGATGCTACTGCAACATTTAATAAAAAAGGAATTGACGGAAAATATTTTTCCGCAGCGATGATCCACGAAACTGCACTCGCAAGTTTGAATGAAGAATTTGCCACAGTTGTTACAACAAAATTTTTATTGCAAAATATTTAATGCAGCAAAAATAATAGCTATTCTAACGTCTGGCTAAATAGATTAATAAATATTTACTTAAGTATTGGCGCGTTGCAAATAAAAAGCCCTTGCGTATTTCCCGTATCCGCATTAATAAATTTTCCTTCTAAAATACTTTGGCCTGCATTTGCAGGATTGTTTCCATGGCCGAGTGGCCATTTGCCATCTGTATTATTAATTGTTATGCCGGCAACGTCTGCAGCATATAATCCAAAGTCGGTGCAGTTATTATTGTTTAAATTATAATCGCGGTTTTCATAATGATTTATTAAGCGGATAATTTTTTGAAATCTTTTACGCGAAATAAATTTCCCAACAGCTTCATCCCAGTTATGCAGAGCATCATCTTTAAAAACGGATGATGTAATGGGCAGTATTGGTGTTGCCGATAATAAATTATCTTTTTTGGGATAGAATCCAAAAGAACGTGATGAACAGGTGGAATCATCATTATATTTTATGAGCGTAATAAACATGTGCCCCACATTATTATTCAGATGTGTAAAGGATTTGCGCTTACCGCTCAGAGGTTGCTTTACATGAATAATAACAGCGTAAGCAAGAGCATTTTTTTCATCATCAAAATAAGAAGTGATATTGGAATTTGTTACCGGTGGA
>Ga0206830_1053_pt1 | contig 15819 bp, 14 predicted proteins | sample Alteio_BWOrgCont_76_FD_152884 | JGI IMG/M metagenome (GOLD analysis project Ga0206830, IMG submission 152884) | Enriched cells from forest soil in Barre Woods Harvard Forest LTER site, Petersham, Massachusetts, United States -... | ecosystem: Environmental > Terrestrial > Soil > Temperate forest >... | reverse complement strand
ATGCATTTTAATGCTGCTTCTCTTAAAAATATCCGCATTAAACGACTATCCTCTACCTTAGCTTCTATAAATACCTAAATCAGGAATTCACCCATAATTGCTGATTGTGATCGCCCAATTTTGCTGATTATTTGAGAGGCTGGTATACTGGCAGTTAAATCAGATTTTGCCAACGAGTCTCATTCATGGAAGGAGTAAAGTATGTTTAAATTCAATATTTACGATATTCTGATTTTCATTCAACACGGTATTTCCCTTGCCGGTATTCTTGTTATATTAAGCGGCATTCTATTGGCTATTTACCAATATCTTTATTACTTTGTTCGCGGAGAGATTATTTCCAAAGGATCTGAAATTAACGTGATCCGGCTTAATTTAAGTCGAATTCTTATTTTAGGTCTAGAATTTATCATCGCAGCTGATCTTATCAGTACAACGACAACACCTGATTATTATGCAGTGGGTATTGTGGCGAGTATTGTAGTTATCCGTACCCTTTTAAGCTTTACCTTAAACCGGGAGATTATCGCCCTTAGTAGTGAGTCGGCCGTGAATAAATAATGTTGATTTTTATATTTTATGCTATTCTATTTCTCAGGAATATTTAACCAAGGGAGAGGGAAAATATGAATATGTTAATGATTAAAGAATGGGATATGTTTTCATACGGGGCGTTCATTCTTTTGTTAGTAGGTGGCGTTACTCTCGGCATTGAAGGCATCATCGGAGTCAATCTTATTTCTGCTATTCTCGGCATGCTCGGTCGCATTGTTTTTCTCGCCATTGGCGCTGCAGCAGGTTATATCATTTATCTTTTAGTTTTAGAAAAGAAGAAAAACTCGGTTTAAATTTTAAAATGAGGTGGATTGTAATCTGATCCACCTTTATTGGTAATATATTGTAAATCTTCTGGATGACGTTCAAGAATTTTAAGTAAATTGATAATAGCAGGTAATGGCTTTATTTCGCCGCGCTCATAACGGCTAAATCCATTCTTGCCACCACCAAATATTCTACCCGCTTCTTCTTGAGTTAATTTAAGAATATCTTTTCTTATATGGCGAATTTCATCTGGCATTAAATAGCCATCGATTTTTTCTTTGAATTTTTCAAAAGCGTCTTCAGTTTTAGCAATATCATCACCGTTTAAAATGCCTTCTTCGCAAGAGTTACACCATAATCCCGGTTGTTCCAGTGTGATGGACTTACCTTTATAGGTATAAATCTGCGCTTTTTTCTTGTGGTGCAATGTGCCCTTACTGCAAGCATGGCATTTCATTGGTTATTTCTCCTTAAAGGAAATTATAAAATGTCCCATTTCATCGACCTGAAATTTAACATATAAAAAATATCCATTATATTTTGTATTATAAACATCTTGCCAGACACGATGGTCTAAATATGTTGTCATCGATTTGACAAAATCACAGTTTTTGAGCTGTTGAATCGTGTCTACAATATCTTGTTGTGTAAAACCAATCGAACGAGCATCTCTCAAAGCTGTTGCAGTCATACGTAATTTTTTTACAGTAGAAAAAGCCCGCTTTATAGTCTCTAAATGATAGGTTATTATTCGCTTTTCCATACTAATTATATCCTATAAGGGTTAATATTTCAAACATTTCTACCCTAAAAGGGTTAAAAAATGATAACTATCTAATTTTAATTCAATATTTTAAAGCCTCCATTGGTAATAGAATGTATTAAGGCTAACCTTCCATTGCCAATGGAGGCTCTGATCCGGGCTGATCTATAAAAGTCATAATAAATCCTTAAGGCTACATGCTGTACAATAAGTGTCATTTTAACGTTTAAAGAAAATATCTATGAATTGGAATCCGTTCGCACATTTAATAGAAGTGAAAAATAAACGATACAGACTTTCTCGTCTTAAACGATCGAAATTTATATGGAGAGTCCGGGATACGTTTCGAGTATTTTATGGGGATATTATAGATAACGATTTAGGATTGCTAGACTATTTAATTCCACTGGCACGTCCCTATCAAGCACTCTCTATTTATGCTGTTTTAAAAGGCAAGTTATCTCTGCAAACTGTTGTTGTAGGTATTCTAGCAACCATTTCTGCTTTAGCATTAAATATACCAAAATTTTTATTAGCAGCTGTTTTAACGATTATTGCTATGCCAATTATTGCTCTTGTGCATCGATGGTTTAAACCTAGTAAAACTAAGTATAAAAATGATATGGAAAAAACAAGTATACTATGGACTAAAGAGAATGGAAGAGAAATTGATCATGCGCAAGAAAAAACATTAAAACCTTTTCTGGGCGAGGATTTTTTCAAGACGCTATCAGATAATTGGTTATACCCAAAAGGGCTAGTAATTGAACTTATGTTTAATGAAGAAGAGGATGAAAATCTTATGTACTGGCGGCATGAGAAGACATCAGTTGATAACCCTCATAAATATTTCCTTAGTTTTATGCCACGCCTAGTAGACAGCTCAATCTCTTCCCCAGATTATGATGGCTATAATCGTTATAAAGAGGGGTGTAGCAATGGGGGGACTCTCGCAGTTATTGAAATAAAACCAGAAAATGTTGCAGGTATTAAAGCGCTGTTAGAAACCAATACCTTTTGGGCAACAGAGTCTTTAGAAAGGGATGATAATGATGCGCTTTCAGTAGTTGAAGGGATAATAGAGGGAATAGAACATCCAGGAAAAATGAGAGAAGCTATTCGTGCTGGGTTATTGACAGGTGGATTTTTTAAATCTGAACGTCCGGACGAAAATGTCATACCGATAATTGATTCTTATGCTGACTGCTCAGATTTAACAGAGCAGCCAGCAATAAGATGAGAGTAACTATTTTTCTTCACCACCATTCTTTCCTTTCTCGAGAAAGGTCACCCATTCCTTGGTTTCTTTAGAGTCAGGGTTTAATTCTAATGCCTTCTTAAAGCTTGCTAAAGCATCTTCATTGCGGCCTAAGTGATGTTGGCATAAGGCTATGTTGTAGCGTAGGCTGAATTGCTCGCCGACGAAAGGAAGGGATTGCTCATAGTAGCGCAGGGCTTCTTGATAGTTCTTAGTGGCATGGAAAAAGACTCCAACTTCGAATAAAACACATTCGGTTTTAGGGAGGTGATAAAAATTACTGGCGAGTTTTGGCATATAGGTCGCCATAAACTCAACAGTTTCTGGATCTGCTTCGCTAATTAAGCTAATCACGCGGTTTTTTAATTTTAGATACATATGCGGATCCCAGCGGGTTAAATGCATATGGGCTGCTATGGTATCTAGATCGCATTCTTGGAAAGAATCACTGACTCGACGATGCAAAGTAAAATAATCAGAAGGGCTAAATTCTTCGACATATTGTTGTAGTGCATACTGAGTATCAGTAAGTTCATTTAATTGAATGCCATTATAAAAAACAGATGTTTTAATACCTTTGCGGGTAGACTGCATAAAAGAGCCACCACCTGTTTTTTTAAAAAATTCAGAGATAGCATGGAAATTGACCATAAGCGAAAAGCTACCATGGAATGAAAGAGAAGGGTGACCATGATAGTCCAGAGAGTTCAGCGTTCCATAGCCTTTATCGGTTGAAATAATAAATAGTTTATTATTAGAAATTTTATTTAAATATTTAATGGCATGAATGGAACCAATAGGAAAGAGCAAGCTGCTTTCATGCAAGTGAGTTTTATATTCTTCGAGAATGTCATTTAAAACAGGATCAGAGTAATAGTCAGATTTAATTTCTTTGATATGATAAACAGTTTCTAACTTTTCCATATCAACAGGTCGGTTATCTTTGAGATTACTCATTTCTGTTTTCAAGCTAATTAATAACTCATATAATTTTTTATCGTGTACTGTAAACCCATCGTGAGAAATCGTGTCAAAAATATAATTCGCAAAGACAATTAATGGATTTTGTAATGTTTCAGGGTTTAGCGTGATATGTTGTCGTAATAAAGTAATCGGTTTATCTAATTCCATATTATAAATAGCAAAATCTACCATGCCTTTTTCAAGGTAAGGAAGTAACGCAGGATGAGTTTCATAATATTTAATATTATTGCGAGTGAAGTCACTCATGACATAACAAATTTTAATATCTGTCATTTTATAAGCTTCGAGCAATTCCGTCAGTGTTTTTAAAACATAAAAACTTAAGCGTCCTGATCCTGTGCCTAATTCCAGAATATAAAAAGGAAGATGTTTGGTTTCCGGATGTTTCTTTGTCCAATCACGAATAAAATTAATCACAAGTTGTGAATAGCAATAGGCTATAAAGGGGTTACTTGTAATATAAAAAGGAACTTGATTTACCCAGGCATTAATACTCTCTTGTTCAAAGTATTCACGTTGCATACGCCATAAACTGGATTGCGAGAGACTTTTATTTTCTTCAACAAGAACACTGGATGTAGTAGGTGGGGTCGTCACGGTGTTTACTCCATTTATATTAGTTATATATACTATCTATTTTGAAGGAATTTTAATACGAGGGCAACATTAAAAAAATGGGTAAAAATAATTCAATTTTATTTCAATATATGTCAGAAGATGAAAGCATTTCACCTTTTTATCAATTAAATAGTCAAAAGAGAGATCCGATTTTAAGAGTTTTGGTTAAAAATTATACTTTGCAATCTCAAATATGGCCAAAAAATTCTCATCATAGTAGGGTATGGCAACATACTTTAGTTATTTACCATCCTGATGTGGTGCACAGTACAAAAGCATTACTTTTTGTGAATGGTGGTACTCGTTACCCTTATCCCGGAAAAGAAAGTTCCTATCCTCAGGAATTAAATTTTTCTCGTATTGCAACAGAAACTCAATCCATTGTAATTGATTTACAGGATGTTCCTAACCAATATCTTATACTAGAAGATATGGTAGCGCGAAAAGGAGATAGACTGTTTGCTTATTCATGGAATTGTTATATGGACAATCCTATAGAGAATGCTTATAGACTTTTATCTCTTCCGATGACGAAAGCTGTGATTAAAGCGATGGATGCTGTTTCGCAAATCATGCAAGAAACTTACATTCAAATTGAGCATTTTGTGGTGGCGGGTATTTCTAAGCGAGGGTTGGCAACATGGCTTGCAGCCCTTGCCGATAAACGTATTTGTGCCATTGTTCCTATCGTGATAGATATATTAAATACTAAAAAAACAATGCAGCATATTTACGCGAGTTACAATAATCATTGGCCACCGGCTTTTTTTGATTTTATTCAAGAAAAAATTCTCGATCGTTTCGACACAAAAGAATTTGAAAAATTGACTGAAATTGAAGATCCCCTAACTTATTTAGAAAATGATTTTATACCTACCTATATTATTAGTGCCAGTGGAGATGATTTTTTTGTTCCAGACGGGTTAAGTCTTTATTGGGATAAATTACCCAAAGAAACCAAATTACGTTTTGTTCCTAATCAAGGGCATTTTATAAATATGAAAATTGTAGAGGATGCTCTATTTTCATATTATGGCACCATACTTAAATCGACACTGATACCGTCTATTCAATGGAAAGTGAATGAAGAAGGTATTATCGATTGCTTAAGTTTTAGTAAACAGCCATTATTTGTGAAATTCTGGCAGGCAGAAAATCCGCAGACGCGAGATTTTAGATTGACTGCTAATATTGCCTATACTACTGTAACAGAGATTACTTTACCTAAAAAAGGCTGGAAAGCTTATTTTATAGAAGTAGGTTTTGAAAATAATTTTATATTAACCACACTGGCTTATGTCATTTCTGCTAAAGATGCAAAGGTAAAGTAAAACGAAAAGCAGCGCCTCCTTTTTTACAATTCTCTGCCCAAATTTCACCACCATGCGCGTGAACAACACGACGACATATAGCAAGTCCTAAACCAAGACCTCTTTCAGAAGTTAACATACGGCCACGATAAAATTTTTCAAATAACTTGTTCATTTCATCTTGTACAATGCCAGGTCCACGATCTTCTACACTAATAATGACTTTATCTTTTTCTGGAACAACGGATATTTCAATCCCTGCTAAAGGAGAGGTAAATTTAATAGCATTATCTATTAAGTTTATTAATACTTCACTGATTAATACTCTATCAAAAGGTACTTTAGGTAAATTATCTGGTATATGAAGGTGAACCGGTTTTTTTCCTAAGGGTTTGCTTAATGTTTTAAGTACGGTATTTATTTCATCGCTCAGAGAATAAAACTGTTTTTTTAATTGAACATCTTCTGCTTCTAAATAAGTCATTTGTAAAAGATTGCTTACAAGACGACTTACTTCCTCTGTTTCTGTATAAATTTCGTTGCCTAATTTTTTAATCATACTAGCGTTAAGTTCATGACTCATTTCAATTAAAGTACTGGCTGCACCTGTTACTGCAATAAGAGGGGAGCGAATATCGTGAGAGACGGAGTGTAATAAGGTGCTGCGCACTCTATCAGTCTCTGTTTGTAGTTCTGATTTTTTAGTTTGTTCTTGGAGACGGTCAACTTCAATGGCTAAAGCAATTTGGTTGACGCAGGCCTCTAAAAGATGCATCTGTTCCGGGGTAAATAAGCGGGTAGACTGAAGAGGATGTAGTCTTACCACGCCAATGGTGCCTTGGGAAGTGAATAAAGGTACATAAATGGAATCAGAAAAAGGTAAGGTATCCGTTCCTAAGCCTGCGATTTGACCTAAATCATAGACCCATTGTGCCACTCCTTGTTCTTTTTCACTTAAGGGTGCTTCTGTTTTATATTTTGCTCTTATTTCTAAATGATCATCCTCGCTTAAAAGGACTAATACTTCGCTATTAAAAATATCGGATAAGTAACGGACAGCTGTTTCTAATAGTTTATCCACGCCTCGAGTACTCGCCAGTTGTCGGCTGAGAGAGTGTAAAACAGATATACGTTGTTCTTCAGCTTGGGAAGATTCTGCTTGTTTTCTTGTGACAATAGCGAGATTGCTAATAATTATAGTAATAAGAGTAATGACTAAAATGGTAAAAATATATTGAATATCGGATAGTGAAAAAGTAAGAAAAGGGGGTAGAAATAAACAACTATACATTAAAATACTGCCAGCGGTTGTGAGTAGGGCGGGTCCTATTTGTCCACATAAAGAAACAATAATAATACCAAATAAATAAACGATAATTAAATTACTTTCATGTAAGTAAGGGTATAAGAAAAAATCAATGATAGTTGAAAAAGTGATCATTACAGTGGAGAGACCATAGGCCCACCAAGGTATTGTTTGTTTTGTAGGGATAGTTTTTACGGGAAGTGATAAATTTTCATTTTGGCTTGTAATAATATAAACATCTATTTCTCCGCTATTTCTGACGAATTCATCGGCTAAACTGCCAAATAAAATATCTTTCCAGCGGGAGCGCGGTTTTTTTCCGACAATCAATTTAGTAATATTTTGTTCATGAGAAAAGTTCATTATTTTATTAACAACACTAAATCCCGTTAGAATTTGGGTTTGTGCACCAAGCTGTTCTGCTAAACGTAAATTCTGAATAGCGCTATTGCGTTTTTCATCTGATAGTTGTAGCTGGGGTGTTTCTACATAGAGCGCTATCCATTCTGCTTGTAAATTAGTGGCCATTCTTTTAGTTGCTCGAATGAGTTTAGTTGATTGTGATCCGGGACCTACACATACCACTATTTTTTCTTTTGTGGGCCAAATATGTTGAATGCCTAATCCTTGCCGATAGAGTAATACTTGTGCGCCTACACGTTCTGCTGTAACACGTAAAGCTAATTCTCGTAAAGCAATAAGATTACCCTTACGAAAAAAATTTTCGGCTGCAAGCTCTGCTTGTTGGGGAAAATATATTTTTCCTTCTTGTAAACGTTTTAAAAGATCTTCTGGAGGTAAATCGACAAGTTCAATAGTATTGGCTAACTCTAACATAAAATCTGGAACAGTTTCTTTGATACGTATATGAATAATTTGTGAGACGATATCATTTAAACTTTCTATATGCTGTACATTGAGTGTGGTATAAACATTAATGCCTCTATCTAGCAATTCTTTAATATCTTGCCAGCGTTTTTCATGTCGTAAGTTAGGTGCGTTAGTGTGTGCCATTTCATCAATCAGTATGAGACCAGGATTTCTTTTTAAGGCACCATCGATATCGAATTCTAATATTTTTCTTTCACGATACTCAACTTCTTGTAAAGGAAGAATTTCTAATTTTTTTAGGAGAGCCTCAATTTCTTGGCGGCCATGAGACTCAGCTACCCCTACTAGTATATCTAATCCCTGTTCTCGCTGGGCAATAGCATCTTGTAGCATCATGTAGGTTTTTCCTACCCCAGGAGCAGCTCCTAAGTAAATTTTAAGATTACCTCTTTTAGCTTGCCGCTCTTCTTCTTCTGCTTGTTGCAGTAGTTTTTCTGGTGTCAGTCGTTGTCGAGGCATGATTTATTTCCCTATAGTTTAAAATGTATAAAGCATTTCCAAGGCAAATGATTGTTGATTATTATTAGCCCCCACACCATTACTGTTGACAAATGATTTTACATTAGAAAAATCATGGCGTGTTTCTGCACGAAATTCAAGTGCTTTAACGAAAACATAGCTTACAGTAAAGGTTAATTCCTTCCAGGTTTGGCGTACACCTGTTAAATATCCATTTTTATCATAAAAAACTTCTCCTCTTAACCCTGTTAGCCATTTATCATTAAGAGGATAATTAATATACCCTGCAATTCCTTGCCAGGCTGCTATGCCACTTTGTACGCCATAGTCATAATTCATAATAAAGGTAAATTTATGAATGCCATCTAAAGTAGCTACTATATCTAATGCATTTCGTCTGCTTGTTGCGCCGCTGCTAGCATTTTTCACTATGGGTTGTATTCCTGTTACTCCAGTGACAGAGAAAGAAAAAAGAGGATTGATTTTATAGGAAGCACTTACTTCGAGTGTTTTTTGGCGACTCGTATATTGAATAGTATCCCAGCCATTATTGATATCAGCGAGAAAATTAAGATTATCGTTGACAACATACAGCCCTTTTATACCAATAAAAGTACTAGGTTGGGCAATATAATTAAGAATAGAAAGTGAAAAATGAGAATTAAACGTAGGGTTATAACCCTCTGCTCCCATCACGCAGTTAAATTTCCCCCCAATGAATGTGAAAGAATGAAGAGCATATTGCAGATAGGCTTGAGTCGGAGTGACACCAAAGTTTTGAATACCAAAATAATTAGGATTGATGCCTGCGGGGGATAAAGTATTTGCATCCCTCCCTGCGATTATATTTAATAAACCACCAAACCCTTGTTTAGGAAGTTTTGCCAGCGTGAAAGCTATTTGCTGTAAAGTAAATCCATTGGGCTCAAGGTCAAGGTCTCGATCGTGTACACTACTCGTAAAATGGTTACTTCTTAATAAATAATTATCGGAGGAATCAATATAACCAGAAAAATGAAAATCATTATCAGTGTCAGCCATAACTACCGTGGGAAGGAGCAAGCCTAGTAGCAAATAAAATAAAAAACGATTTAACATAAAATCCCCTCCTTTGAAAAAGGAGGGCTAGGGAGGATTTTATAAATTCTCATCAAAAGCATGTCTATAAATCCCTCCTAACCTCCCTTTTTCAAAGGGAGGGACGATTGCTGATCTAATGCCATATTTAATTCTAGAACATTCACACGGGGTTCACCTAAAATACCCCATGTTTTGCCTTGAATATGGCTTTTTACTAAAGATTGAAGGCGTTCTTTAGATAACTGGCGTGCTTTAGCTACGCGAGATATTTGATAAAAAGCTGCTGCCGGGCTGATATCAGGATCTAGGCCACTTCCTGATGCCGTAACTAGATCGATAGGTATAGGCTCTTTGTTTTTAGGATCAGCTTTTTTAAGAGTGGCTATACGTGTTTTTACCACTGATAAGAATTCTGGATTAGAGGGACCTAGATTAGAACCGGAAGAATTTGTCGCATTATAAGGGAAAGGAAGTGTCGCAGAAGGACGGCCCCAAAAATATTGTGGAGCAGAAAAAGGTTGTCCAATGAGTAGAGAATAAGCGTTCTTATTATTTTTTTCCCAGAAAAAAGTAGTGGCTATCAGTGTAATAAAGCTAGGATAGATCAGTCCTGTTATCAGTGTCAGTAATAAAAATAGCTTCACTGCAATTTTCATTTTATTAAATAACCCCTGTTAAAATGACGTTAATGATTTTTATGCCCACAAAAGGAACCAGTAGTCCTCCTATACCATAAATAATGACGTTATTTCGTAATAAAATTGCAGCAGAAACGCGGCTATAAGCAATGCCTTTTAAGGCGAGAGGAATAAGTAAAACAATGATGAGCGCATTAAAAATAACAGCAGATAAAATAGCACTTTCTGGTGTTGCAAGACGCATAATATTTAATGTATTCAAAATAGGATAAGTGCTAGAAAATGCAGCAGGTAAAATAGCAAAATATTTGGCAATATCATTTGCCATGCTAAAAGTGGTTAAAGAACCACGAGTCATTAATAATTGCTTACCTATCCCCACTACTTCTAGTAGTTTTGTTGGGTTAGAGTCAAGATCCACTAAATTACCCGCTTCTTTTGCCGCTTGTGTGCCGGTATTCATGGCCATCGCAACATCTGCTTGTGCGAGAGCAGGAGCATCATTGGTGCCGTCTCCTGTCATAGCCACTAAATGTCCTTCCGCTTGTAGGCGGCGAATTAATTTAAGTTTATCTTCAGGTGTGGCATTGGCAAGAAAGTCGTCGACTCCGGCTTCTGCGGCAATAGCAGCGGCCGTGAGAGGGTTATCGCCTGTAACCATAATGGTACGTATACCCATTTGACGTAGTTCGGCAAAACGATCTCGAATGCCGCCTTTTACAATATCTTTCAGATGAATAAGCCCTAATATTTTTCCTCCTTCCGCAACAACGAGTGGTGTGCCACCTTGACGTCCAATGATTTCAACATTTTTTTGTACAGAAGGAGGTAATATATTCCCTAGCTCTTTCACGTAGTTTTCAATGGCTTGAGTTGAGCCTTTTCGAATTTGTCTTCCTGGTAAATTAGCACCACTCATTTTAGTTTGTGCCGTGAAAGGAATAAACGTAGCGCCTAACTCTTCAATAGAACGTCCTCTTAATCCGTATTTTTCTTTGGCTAAAATGACAATGCTGCGACCTTCTGGCGTTTCATCTGCAAGAGAGGCTAATTGTGCCGCATCTGCAAGCTCTGCCATGCTAATACCTTCTGCAGGAATAAATTCAGTAGCTTGGCGATTACCGAGAGTAATAGTGCCTGTTTTATCGAGTATTAAAATATCAATATCGCCTGCTGCTTCTATGGCTCGTCCGGATAAAGCAATCACATTAGCTTGAATCATTCTGTCCATGCCAGAAATACCAATAGAGGAGAGTAAGCCACCAATGGTCGTAGGGGCTAAACACACAAATAAAGCAACTAATACTGTAATAGGAATAACTCGTCCACTTTGGGTGCTCTCTACACTATAAATAGAAAAAGGCAGCATGGTTGAGCAAACTAATAAAAATACTAACGTCAAAGCGGCCAGTAAAATAGTTAAGGCAATTTCATTCGGTGTTTTTTGTCGTTTTGCACCTTCTACGAGTGAAATCATGCGATCTAAAAAAGTTTCTCCAGGATTAGCAGTAATACGAAGAATGAGCCAGTCAGAAATAACTTGCGTACCGCCAGTCACAGTATTGCGATCGCTGCCACTTTCTCGAATAACAGGTGCACTTTCTCCGGTGATAGCACTTTCATTCACAGAAGCAATACCTACAATGACTTCTGCATCACTCGGAATAAAATCTCCTGCTTCTACTAATACTATGTCTCCTGCACGTAGTTGACCAGAAGGAACAGGTGTGACTTTTGCAGTTCTTTCAGGTTTACTTAATTTTTTTGCTTGGATTTGATGTCGCACTTTACGTAAGGTGTCTGCTTGTGCTTTTCCTCGACCTTCTGCCATTGCCTCTGCAAAATTAGCAAATAATACGGTAAACCATAAACAAACAGCGATAGCTAAAATAAAACCAGGAGGAGCCTCAGCTACATCTACCATGGCTTCGATAAAAAGAGCAGAAGTGAGTAATGCGCCAATATAAACGGTGAACATAATAGGATTTAGAATTTGATGCTTTGGATGTAGCTTTAAAAAAGCATGTTGAATGGCAATTTTAATTATTTTGATGTCCCATAAGGATATTTTAGTGGCCATACTGTCTCCAAAGCATCAGTTGCTCAACGAGTGGTCCTATAGCTAAAGAAGGAAAGAAGCTTAATGTGCCAAGAGTGATGATGATACTGATCAGTAGAATAATAAAAAGTAAATTATGTGTAGGAAGGGTGCCAGAACTACTCGGTGTAATTTTTTTTCTGGCTAAGGATCCTGCAATAGCCAATACGGGGATTGCTATCCAATAGCGTAGTACTAACATTTCTATGCCGCCAATAATAGTATAGAAAGGTGCATTAGCTTGAAGTCCTGCAAAACTGCTTCCATTATTATTGCCCATGGAAGTGAAGGCATATAAAATTTCTGAAAATCCATGAGCGCCAGGATTGGCTATAGCCATTTTTCCTAATGGAAGGACACAGCCTATTGCAGTTAAACATAAAACGATAAGTGGCATGATGAGCGTGGCGACAGCTGCCATTTTCATTTCATAAGGTTCAATTTTTTTCCCTAGATATTCTGGCGTGCGGCCGACCATAAGGCCAGTAATAAAAACGGTAATGATAACAAACAATAACATACTGTATAACCCACAACCTACTCCACCAAAAACAACTTCTCCTAAATGCATTAACCATAAAGGCACTAATCCTCCTAGAGGAGTAAAAGAGTCATGCATAGCATTCACAGATCCATTAGAGGTTGCAGTGGTCGCTACAGCCCATAAAGCTGAGTTCAGTACACCAATTCGGGTTTCTTTGCCCTCCATATTGCCGCTCTTTGCGATGCCAAGTGAAGTGAGGGCCGGGTTTCCTGCGTGTTCAAAAAAAATAGTGGCACTTAAAGAAGGTATAAAAATAATAAACATAGCGGCTAAAAGTGCCCATCCTTGGCGTTTATCATGGGCCATTTTCCCAAAAGTGTAACAAAGAGCCGCTGGGATTAATAAAATAGCAATCATTTCTAAGAAGTTAGTCAACGGTGTTGGATTTTCAAAGGGATGAGCAGAGTTGGTATTGAAAAATCCACCACCATTGGTGCCTAGTTGCTTAATGGCAACTAGTGAGGCAACTGGGCCTAGTGGAATTTTTTGTTCAGTAATAGTCGTAGTAGGTTGGAGCAAGCTGATCGTTTCATAAGGCTTTATATTTTGAATAACACCCTGTGAAGATAAAATAACAGCAAAAATAATAGAAAGGGGTAATAAAATATAGAGTATACCTCGAATGGTATCTACCCAAAAATTACCTAGATGAATACTTTCTTGCCTGGTTAGTCCTCTTATTAAAGCGATTAAAAGCGACAGTCCGGTTGCAGCAGAAATAAAATTTTGGGTGGTGAGCGCAAGCATTTGAGTGAAATAACTTAATGTATTTTCTCCACTATACGCTTGCCAATCGGTATTAGTCACAAAGCTAGCAGCTGTATTAAAGGCGATATCGGGTGGCACTGCTGGAAAATTTTGTGGATTGAGTGGTAGATATATTTGCAAGCGCTGAATGAGATAAACGGCCAGTAATCCTAATAGATTTAAAGCTAACATAGCGAATAGGTATTGTTTCCATTCCATTTCTTTTTTAGGTTGAATGCCACAAAGACGATATAAAAGTCGTTCAATAGGATTTAAGAAACGGTATAGCAGATAAGGTTCCCCATCAGTGTAAACTTGGGCCATGTATTTGCCCAAGGGGATAACAAGAATAAGAACGATCGATAGATATAATGCCACTTGAAGCATATTAATACCTGATATCATTAAAATAATTCCGGTTTAAATAATACGATTAATAAATAGATGAATAATCCGATGACAACGAGCCCGCAAATGAAATAATGATTCATTACTCACTCCGTGATAATAAATCAAAAAATTGGATGAGTCCTAAACAAAGGACAAAAAATAGTATACTAATACTAATAAATAGAAGATCTGCCATGATCAAGCTTCCTATGCTATGCTTATTGTATACTTCTTTTTTTTGGATGGAAACCATGAAAGATGAGTTTGTAAGAATAGTCCAGTTAAGCGATATTCATCTTTTTGAAAACCCAGAAGACAGTCTATTAGGGGTTAAAACACAAGAAAGTTTTGCCGCCTTACTGGAAATGCTTAAAAAAGAAGAATTTTCTTTTATTATTCTTTCTGGCGATTTAAGTCAAGATGGCTCAGACGCCTCTTATCTGCGTATTGCCAAAATGCTTAAACCTTTCCAGGTACCTATTTATTGCATACCAGGTAACCATGATAATACCAAAATAATGGCCCGCGTTTATCCTGTGGAGAATATTTCTAACCATCGACATATTGTCTTAAAAAATTGGCATATTATTTTATTGAATTCTCAAATACCGGGTAGTGTAGAAGGCTATCTAGATCGATCGCAATTACATTATCTTGAGCATTGCTTACAAACGTATCCAGAGCATCATGCTATTATTGTTTTTCATCATCATCCCATTCCTGTTGGCAGTGCTTGGCTCGATAAATTAGGTCTGACCAATGCCAATGAATTTTGGCAGTTAACTGAAAATTATCCTATGATTACAGCTGTATTATTTGGTCACGTACATATGGCTGTCGAAGGAAAAGTTAAAAATATTCCTTATTACTCTACTCCTGCCGGATGTATCCAGTTTAAGCCCCATCACGATGCTTTTTCACTCGATCATATTCCTCAAGGATTTAGAATCATTGAGCTATATTCCAACGGGAAATTAAAAACAGAAGTGAAACGATTGCCAAAATATATCGGCCATTTCGATCAAGGCGCAAAAGGGTATTAAGGTGCCCAGCGGCGATGGAGATCTAGCGCTATTTCATGTGCTTTGTTTACTGCTTCTTTTGGTTTACCTTCAGTGCTATATAACCAGGTGCGAGTAATGCCATATTTTATAGGGAGACTTATGGGGAATAAACAAAGATGAAAAATATTAAGGATTGTCTTACCAATTTTTTCCCAGTAACCATATTTATCCAGCCCACCTTCATTTAAACTCTTTCCGATTGTATCAATGACTTCTGATTTGTATCCTGATTTCCAAGCATTTATCGTATCTATTGTAAGAGCATCTTTTTTTGCATTCGCAATATCATGTATGTCTTTGTTAAGTTTTTCGAGAATATCATATCTCACCTTATCATTTCCCTTTAGCTCAGTGGAGCTACCTACTTTCTTGCGATAGTTGAGGAAAGCCATCTCAGCAATGAGTACGTGACATATCTTTTTTGTAATTTCATTAATCCGACATCTTTGTAGAGAAAGTCTTGCCTCGTCTACGATGTTTTCTGTATCCGTTGCTAGTTTTTTTGCTTCTTTTTCCCATCTCCATGCGTCTTCCTGTGCTTTCGTTTGGTTTGAACCATCTTTACTGTCTTCCATTTTACCTGCTAATTTTTTCGCATAATCCGCTTGTCGAGCTGCCTCATTTGCACACGTTTTGACATGATTTTTTAAGATTTTTACTGATTCTACATTCCCGTTCGCTTCTTTTTTTTTACACTCGTTTAAATTGTTTTCTGCATTTTTTTTAGATTCAGCTGCTTTTTCCGCGCATGCTTCTGCCCACAGTGCGGCTGCTTTTGTATATTCACCTGCTTCATGCGCTGCTTGAGCTTGTTTTTGACAAGCCTATCATTCTTAACATCATAAGG
>Ga0206830_1050_pt1 | contig 18693 bp, 16 predicted proteins | sample Alteio_BWOrgCont_76_FD_152884 | JGI IMG/M metagenome (GOLD analysis project Ga0206830, IMG submission 152884) | Enriched cells from forest soil in Barre Woods Harvard Forest LTER site, Petersham, Massachusetts, United States -... | ecosystem: Environmental > Terrestrial > Soil > Temperate forest >... | reverse complement strand
AATTAAAAAAATATAAACTTACGGATGAATATTTAAGATTTTATTTTAAATATGTTGAACCTAATTTAAAACTTATTTCCCATAATAAAAATAAAAACCTTTTTGCTCAATTAGTCGCGCCCAATTGGCAGCCTTGGCTAGGGTTTTCCTTTGAAAATTTTTGCTTAAAAAATGCTTGGCATTTAGCAGAGTTAATGGGCTTTCAAGATCAAGTCCTGCAATGGGGACCTTACTTCCATCGCCAAGATACAGGTTTTCAAATTGATCTACTATATTTACGCAAAGATCGGGTAATCACCTTATGTGAAATAAAATACCATAATGAACCTATTACTGTTAAAGTTGTCCATGAAGTGGAAAAAAATCTACTTTAATAGAAGTTCCCAGAGGATATACCCTAGAAAAAGCCCTTATTTCTCGATTTGGCCCAGATAAATCTTTGAAAGATTTGGGTTATTTTCATTACTCTGTCCAGGGGCAAGATTTTTTCTGTCAAAAATGAAGAAAAACAATTAATGGAGCTAATCACCAAATTAACATTTGCCTATTTGGTGATGGAGATGTAGACTCTTCATTGAATCACCAAATTAACATTTGCTTATTTGGTGATTAGACTATTCACAACTAAATTAGGCAGGGAAATGAGCGTATTTATTGGCAGAAAAAAAGAACTTAATCAACTACATCTATTGCTGAAAAAGGAATCTGCTAGCTTAATTGTGGTAAAAGGTAGGCGACGTATTGGCAAAAGTCGATTAATAGAACAATTTGGCAAATCTATTAAGATGTTTACTTTTTCTGGTGTGGTTCCTACTGAAAAAACCACTCTGAAAGACCAGCTACATGAGTTTGGTTGGCAGTTAGGGAAAGCGTTTGATCAACCAGCTTTTATGGACCAGGATTGGAATGATTTATTTTTAAGACTTGCAAAGCAAACCAAGAAAGGACGTGTGCTTATTCTATTCGATGAAATTTCTTGGATGGGGTCGTTAGATCCCAATTTTCTTGGAAAACTTAAAAATGCTTGGGATTTAGAATTTAAAAAAAATCCGCAGTTAATATTAGTGTTATGTGGCTCTGTTTCTGCTTGGATTGAAAAAAATATTTTAAATAGTTCTGGATTTTTGGGAAGAATTTCACTTAATCTTACATTAGATGAATTGCCTTTGTGTGATTGTAATTATTTTTGGGTAGAGGCAGGCAATAATATTTCTGCTTATGAAAAATTTAAAGTGTTATCAGTGACTGGTGGAATACCTAAGTATTTAGAAGAAGTTCAACCTAGCTTATCTGCAGAAGAAAATATCAAAAATTTATGCTTTGATCGTTCCGGATTACTTTTCAATGAATTTGATCAGGTATTTACAGATATATTTTCTAGTCGTAGTGAAATATACAAACATATTGTGCAATGTCTTGCTGATGGTAAATATGAATATAAAGATATCTATAAGAAGCTTAAAGTAGAGAAAGGTGGCGTTATTAGTGAATATCTTGATGAATTAGTGAAATCCGGATTTATACGACGTGATTTTACTTGGCATGTAAAAAGCGGTAAAACATCAAAATTCAGTCGGTATCGTGTTAGTGATAATTATTTGCGATTTTATTTGAAATATATTATGCCTAATAAAGAAAAAATAGAGCGTGGTAGCTATACGGACAAGTCCTTAACAGTATTACCTGGGTGGGAAGGTGCAATGGGCTTGCAATTTGAAAATCTTGTATTGAATAATAGGCGACATATTTTTCAATTGCTTCGAATTAATCCAGATGATGTGATATATGATAATCCTTTTTTTCAACGTAAAACTACTCGCCAAGAAGGTTGTCAAATTGATTATATGATTCAAACACGGTTTGATACATTGTATGTTTGTGAAATAAAATTTTCAAAACATCCGATAAAAGCAGATGTTATTTCTGACATGCAAGAAAAAATAAAGCGCTTAAAGGCTCCAAGACATGTTTCTCGACGCACAGTCTTGATTCATGTTAATGGTGTAAGTAATGATATTCTGGATAGCCGCTATTTTTCAAATATTATCGATTTTAGTCAACTCTTTAAGCATGCAGATTCTGGTGATTAATTCCACGTGATCCGCAAACAGAGCGATCATTTTCGATTATGTATTTTGGGAAGAAAAGGCCAAATTACATAAAATAACCTCTCTATCAATAACATAGTGTTATTTAGGCGGTATTGTAACCACGAGTAAGTGATTTTACGCAGTCTAATCAATACGTTAGTTAGAATTATCACTTTTATATTTCGTAAGCTATACTGTAATTATAATTAACTCTAATAAATTCGGAAGAGGGGGGTGCTACATGCGTGATCGTCTAAAAGAAATAATGGATAGAATTCCTGACAGCACAGAAGAAAAAGTTAAAAAGCTGAAACAGCATCTCAAATCAGTGTGTGACGGGCGCAGTATACATTATTTGAATGAGGTTTTACATATAATAGTAAATAATGAAAAAAAAGAAGAATTTAAGGACATCGGAAATGAGATAATGCAGATTCTCCTTGAGGAGAAAGCGTACCCTAGTCAGACTGAGCTAAAAGGAAATGTTTCTCTGCTGTTGCTGCTGTTGCTGCAGTTATGTAAAAAATATCCGAAAATACAGCCTCCTCTACTGATTGCTAGCTATGTTTATTCAGACATTTTTTTTGGCAGAGATCAGCGTGCAAGAGATTTTGGCAAATCTTATGACATGAATAAAGATATAGAAGAATCAGTACAATCCCTTCATAAACTTTTTATCCACGAGAAGTATAAGGCTCTTGCGCAATTTGTAGCAGATTACGCAAGTCGTAGAGGTGTCACCCCTATTGAGCGTGAGTGTTTTTTAAATGCTATGACTGTTACACGTGACGAAGATTTTAATAAAAAAATGTATCAGCAGCTTATCACGGATAAAGCATTTCTTCATGGGTTCCATCCTAAAATGTATGATGCAGACCCAAAAGAACGATCAGTTCGTAGAATACTTACAGAAATAAAATTTAGTTTAGACGATCGTAATGACCCGTTGAAAATGAATCGCTCTCTTAATGATCCTAGCGCAACTGGGGATCTTGAATTATTCGAAGAAATGAAGGGAGTAAAAAAAACAGAAGATAAAATAGCCCATTTAAATAAATTTGGCTCGATGGAATTAAAAGAAACTATAAAAAATGCTATCACTAAGATTGATCCGGATCTTCAATTGAAAATTTCTCAAGTAGTTCTTAAAGCTAAACCTCTAGGCATTCTTGATGAAAAGAGCAATATATTTTCAGATTTTAAGAGTTTACTAACGGATGGTAAAGATCAAACGAATGATAAAGATCAAAAGGCAATGCATGGGTTAGAAATATTATTTCAGCGCTATCAGGCAACAGGTGGGCAGAAAAAAGCTGATGCTATTAAAAAACATATAGCCAGCACCCTAAAAGATGTAAAAGACGGAAAAACAGCACAAGGGGACGCAGTAAAGAATATTTTAACGAGTTTAATAGAGGATAAAAAAGAGTTTAATTACTCTCGTGGGTGGGGAGGACGGAAGGCGGCAACTAAAGCAGGGTTGTCTGTATCTTCTTTTTTCCGGAAAGGAGAGAACCGTCTTTCAGGTGTACAAGAGATAAAGAGATTATTGGAAGTGTATGACCCACCTGCTTCTAAAGGTAAAAAGGGAAGAAAAATATAAAGATTGTCTCATCACGGACTTTTTGATATAGATGCCAAGAATGGATTAGAATGGAATATCATTAGGAGAGACTGTTATGGCTATCAAAGAGATCCGCGAAAAAGACATCCTAGAACCTACCCTTGAAACGCTGGGTATTGAACCTTATAAACTTAAAAAAACCGAAGAGTATATGGGGCCTAAGATGTTGATTCATTTCAAAAATATCTTATCAGCCATGCGGGAACAAATCATGAAAGGGGTCGACCGTACGGTTACCCATATGAAAGAAGAAGCGATTAATTATCCAGACCCCAATGACCGTGCCAGCCAAGAAGAAGATTTTCGCTTAGAACTGCGTGCCCGGGATCGCGAGCGTAAGTTATTGAAAAAAGTGGAAGAAGCTCTAGAGTTGATCACCGCTAAAGATTATGGCTTCTGCGAAGTCTGTGGCGTAGAAATTGGCCTAAGACGCCTGGAAGCCCGACCCACCGCTACCTTATGTGTCGATTGCAAGGCCTTAGAAGAAATTCGAGAGAGACAGAAAGCCTCCGATTAACCCTACAAATATCGCTCAACCGTCTATAATGAAGAGAGATATCATATTGTAAGAGGGATTCATTATGCCGCCTGCAGCTGGAGGAGGGGGAGGAGGTCAAGGTGGGGAAGAAGGCTCTATGGCCATTATATGGGCGATAGCAGCGCTCTTCGTCATTTTTGGGCTCATCTGGTTTCTATACAAAGACCATATTATTACCTGGTATCTCACCCTTAAACTATGGGAACTCCGAGGAGTCAGTATTGTCGCTCCAACGACCTCTGTCGAATATCTCAAAAACTTTATTCAAACAACAAATCCCACTATGCTTACTTTTGAAGAGATGCTAAAAATAGGTCAGATGGTCGGCAATTATTTACGCATCCCGTTTATTATTCTTTTAGTGGCTTTAGGCGTCGTTGTATATTTTGGCAATACTACTCGGGGATTCAAAAATACTTATTCCATGAAAACGCTTGCGGTAAGTGAAAAAGGCAATTGGCCACAAATATCCCCTGTATTGAATTTAAATCTTGTTCAATCTGACATTGATACTGGACCGTGGGCCATGGCCATGACTCCTATTCAGTTTTGTAAAAAAAATAATCTGATTGAAGAATTTCGTCGAGCTCGAGAAGGTGTTTCGCGACGAGAAGCAGAACGAATTGAAGTGGCACTCAAAAGAGGTGAAGCCACTCGAATATTTTCTTTACAATTAGGACCCCGATGGGAAGGAATAAATAAACTTCCTCCATATGTTAAAGCCCTTTTTGTCGTATTTGCAGCACGTATTAATGCCGATACTAAAGTCGCAGCGGATTTAGTGCTGCAGTTAAATCGATCTTGCGCAAGTAAATTAGATTTTAAAGGGGTAGATGCGCTTTGTCGAAAATATGAAAATACTAAAATAGTGAAAAAAATTTGCGAGTCTCACGCTTATATATTAACGATGATGGCATCCATGATAATGGCTGCACGTTTAGATGGTGTGCAAGCAACGGCTGACTTTTTATGGTTGAAACCTTTAGATCGACGTTTGTGGTATGTATTAAACACAATGGGCCGCCAAACACCTTTTGTTGAAAGTGCAGGACCTTATGCGCACTGGCTAGCAGAAAAAGAGGCGGGCCGAAAACTCATTATTCCACTGGTAGAAGGTGCAACAAATGCCTTAGAAATTGCATTAAAGGCAATGGTGTACCATCCGGATGAAGACAAATGATGCAACGTGGCTTAGACGAAAACCAAGAACAAGCGCCTCAACTTCTGTTGCGGGATACCCGCACCTTAGGAATGAAAACCAGAGATTTTTTTAAAGATTCTTCGAACGCCGCTATTTTAATGTTTGCTTTTGCTATAGCAGCTTTTTTCTGTACGCCAGTCACTGATGTCATCACGCTTATCGGATTTTTCGTATTTTTATATGCTTATACGCGAAAACAAATTTTACCTTTTCGTCTGCCTTTACGTTCAAGAACTTTAGATTATAACGATATTTTACCAGGTTCAGGAAAAGCTTCTCAAGCACGCGGTATATGTTTTTTTGGCAACAAAAAAACCACGAATGAAGAATTATGGTTTAGTAATGAAGACATGCGTACCCATGTATTAATTTTCGGCTCAACCGGTAGTGGTAAAACGCAAGCCCTGATGTCACTTGCTTTTAATGCCTTAGTGCAGGGTAGTGGTTTTTTATATGTCGATGGAAAAGGAGATAACAGCGTTTTTGCCAGTATCTTCTCCATGGTGCGGTTTATGGGACGCGAAGACGATCTCATGCTGATTAGCTTTATGACAGGTGCGCGCGATATTGTCGGGGCGCAAGAAAAAAGATTATCTAACACCATGAATCCTTTCTGTACTGGTTCATCCAGTATGTTAAGTGAATTAGTCGTTACGCTAATGGAATCCGGAGGACAAAGTGGAGATGGCGATATGTGGAAAGGTCGTGCCATTGTCTTTGTCAGTGCTTTATTACGTGTATTAGTGTACATGCGTGATCAAGGAAAAATCTTATTAGATGCAAATTCTATTCGTAGTTATTTTGATTTAACGAAATTAGAAGTGATAGCGTTAGATAAAATGTTTGTTCGTGATAATCAAGATCCAGTCAATTTAGCTGATGCTCCTGATGTGGTACTAGAGCCCATGATGAACTATTTAATTACATTGCCTGGGTTTGATCGCACAAAAAAAGGTAAACAAAGTTCTACCGTGTTTGAACAGCATGGATTTATTACTATGCAATTAACCCGTGTATTCGGTTCTTTAGCAGATACGTATGGACATATTATTCGTACTAATTTAGCAGAAGTAGATTTTAAAGATGTGGTATTAAATCGTCGCATTTTAGTGGTGCTTTTACCCGCGTTAGAAAAATCACCGGATGAATTATCCAATTTAGGTAAAGTCATTATCGCTTCGTTAAAAGCCATTATGGCGGCAGGTTTAGGTGAAGGGGTAGAAGGCTCCTATCGAGAAGTCATTGGTCGAAAAATCACGAATGCGCCTACCCCATTCATGTGCATTTTAGATGAATATGGTTACTATGCGGTAAAGGGTTTTGCGGTGGTGCCAGCTCAGGCGCGATCCTTAGGCTTCTCGGTTATTTTTGCTGGACAAGATTTACCCGCTTTCCAAAAAGCCTCTAAAGAAGAGGCCGCATCTATTGGTGCAAATACGAATATTAAAATTTGTATGAAATTAGAAGATCCGACAGAAACCTGGGAGTTTTTCCACAAAACGGCTGGTGAATCTTATGTCACTAAAGTGGATTCATTTCAAACGAATGCCAGTAATCTGCTGAATAACTATATGGACGCACGCAGTGCTTCCTCAGAAAAAAGACAACGTATTGATTTGTTAGATTTAAAAGAGCAAACAGAAGGCGAAGCGCATATCTTTTTCAAATCTCGTATTGTACGAGCGCGTATGTTTTATGCTGCACCGAAACCGTCAGATAAAATGCGCATTAATCATTTTTTAAAAGTAGAGCCACCTGCGAGCCGTGTGTTTATTGATTTGGATACTCAAACGGAACAGTTTGCTGCTGTGATGCAAGAAAATACGAGTCAGTTATTTGAAATGCCAAAAGATGAAGGAGAAGAAATTCAGTTGGTCATGGCTGCACTGACAAAAAATAATGCAACTAATCCTATTGAGCGTTCGATTGCCGCATTACTTTCTATGCAAAGTAAAGAAGAGGGAGCAGAGCAAGAGGTTGAGGTAGTAGAGGAGGTAGAAGAAGTTTTTGATGGAAAGATTAATATTTTTAGTAAAGTGCCTCTTTCTGATCGAGTAAAAACATTGGTGGGTGGAGCAGAATTTGAAAAGTTTAGTTTACCTTTGTTAAATAAACCTCTTTTGAAGAGCAAGATGGGGTTATTGGAGCGTATATTGGGTCGTCCAGCCTCGCAAGTAGCCGTTTTAACAGAAGAAATGATGAAAGATATATTAATGGCTACTGATTATCCCCCCACGGTACATCAACAGTTACAGCCAAAAGAGCAAGTCATCGCTTCTGCACACGAATTATGTGATTATATTAATTCGCTGAAAGAGAAATAAAGGATTTTGTGTGCGTGTATCCATTTTATTTATTTTTTTACTCTTGACGGGGTGTGCCTCTTCAGATGTGTCGCGTAATGCTGCATCAGAAGTGGATAATGTTTATAGCAGTGCTTCTGGCGTTAAAAATGGAGCAGATCCTATTGGCGCTTATCAAAATGCGAATCAAGCCATTAAAGGTGGAATCATTGGTGGAGCAGCGGGAGCCGTAGCTGGAAGTATGAGCTCAGGGATTGGAACTATGCCAGGGGCTATCGGAGGTGCCGTATTTGGTGCAGCGGTGGGTGCTTACATTGATCAGCATACAAGCTGGCAAGATCGATTAGAAAATGCAGGTGGTCAAGTAATTATTCTGGGTGATCAAGTTAAAATTATCATCCCTTCTTCTTTATTATTTCATAGCATGACTTCCACACTCAATGCCTCTGCTTACCAAACGCTCGATTTAGTAGCGCAATATCTGCGCTCTATGACTAAAGTCAGTATTAAAATAGCCGCTTTTACCAATGCTACGGGGCCGGCAAGTATTAATAAAGTTCTTTCTCAAGAGCAAGCAGACAGTGTTGCCCGCACTCTTTGGCACAGTGGAGTGAACGCTCGGTTAATGACTGCAATAGGTTATGGGGGTGCTCACTTGGTTCGACGAAATTCGTTAGAATGGAATGAAGGGGAAAATTATCGCGTAGAAATTACAACGGAGAAATTATAAGTATGTCCATGATAGGAAAAAAATATGAAGTAGCTCGTTTACGCGCAGAACTTCATCGAGATAATTATCGAAAAATGTTAAGAGCTTTAGTTTTTTTTAATGGCGTAGCCTTATTTTTAATCATTAGTATTATTTATGTTATTTTTTTTCAACCATTGCCGACATATTATGCAACTACCTCACAAGGACTAGTGATTCCCTTAGTGAGTAAATAGGGAGATGTAAATGCCAGTGTTTGAGTTTTTACAAGAAAAACAAGATAGCTATTTTTATCAGGCCTACCAGCCGCGTTTTATTATGGCTTTTATGGGAGCATCAGTCGTTGCTATGGTGTGGGCGGGCATTATTTTATTTCAAGTATATCATCGACCTTTACCTACTTTTTATGCCATACAACCGAATGGTCAACGCATGACATTGCAGCCACAAGATCTACCTAATTTAAGTAGTGAAACCATTTTGCGTTTTGCCAGTAAAGCAGCGGTTGCAGCATATACGTTTGATTTTGTTAATTATAAAGCAGAAATTAACGCTGCACGTCCTTATTTTACGCCAGAAGGTTGGAGAAATTATGTGAGTTCAGTTGGAAGGGTAGTGCAAAGTATTACTCAGAATAAACTATTTGTGACAGGTGTTGTCAGTGGTACACCAGTGATTTCTAATCAAGGAGAGATTTCTGGGATTTATTCCTGGCGGATACAAGTGCCATTCTTAGTTACTTATCAAAGTGCACAATCTATTGAAAAAAAAACCTATACTGTACTCATTACGATTATTCGTATTCCAACTGCAATTGAGCCATTAGGTATAGGAATTGATCAGTTCATTATGTCTTAAGGGAAAAGTATGCCAGATAATGAAAAAATACCAGCCCAATCAGATGCATTAATCATGATTGTCTTGCGTCAGGTATTTTATCTACAACAATTACGTCTCGCTTTAGGGGCGCTTTTGGTATTGTTAGTCTTGATTAGTATATTGGCCAGTATGCTCGTTTATTTTTTAAAACACCCTGTGCACCCTATTTATTTTGCAACCAATAAATTAGGCCAGTTGATGGTAGAGCCGCCGTTAAATCAGCCTTTTCAGATAGAGCAAGTCAATAAATGGGTTACTACTGCTATAGAAGCTGCTTATTCTTATGATTTTATAAATTATCGGCAAGAATTACAAAATGCCCAGAAATATTTTACCGATTATGGTTGGAGGCAGTATATGAAAGGATTACAAGCCTCGAATAATTTATTAGCCTTAACGCAGCGTCGATTAATTGTAGGGGCAGCTGTGCAAGGTATTCCTAAATTACTCGTTCAAGGAATTTTGGGTAATCAATATGCTTGGAAATTTGAAATACCGGTACTTCTTACTTATCTGACCCCTCCTTATGATGAGAAATCTCAATTTTCTAATCCTTTAATCATTACCGTTATTGTGAAACGTCAAAAACTGTCTGAAAGCGATCATGGGTTAGGTGTTGTACAAATGATTGCTAATTTGACTTTAGGAGGTTAATGATGCAGAGAGAAGCAGAGATAAAAACAACTGTTATTACCTTACATGATCACTTTTATCGAGATGGATTTCGTGTCATTTTACTATCTTTAGGAATGATGGCTGCTGCTATTATTTTATTAATTATTATTTCACTCTATTTTTTCTTACACCAAGTATTACCGGTTTCTTTACCTGTTTATGACGGTTGGCGCGTCCAAAAAGAGGTTCCTGTGACAGAACCTTATTTGCGTGTTCCTGACTTGTTGCAGTGGGTAAGCACAGCGTTACCTAGTATCTTTATTTCTAATTTTGTCTACTATGATCGTTATCTTAAAATAGCTTCTCGCTATTTTACAGAGACAGGTTTTGCTAAATATAAGGAAGCGCTTAATATTTTCATGAATCCAGAGGAAGTTTTAAAAAATAAATTGTTTGTTCAGGCGACGGCAGCAGGGGCACCCGTTATTTTAAATCAGGGAATAGTAGAAGGAAAATATGCCTGGTGGGTACAAATGCCGATAGATGTTCGATATAGTAATGTAGATGGAGGAAGCCATACGACACAATTAATTATTCAAGTGCTTGTTACACGTATTCCCACACTGAATAATTTAGAGGGAGTTAGCATAGAAAATATGATTATCACGCGTAGTTAAATGAGGTAATAATGGTTAAAATTTTTCTAGGGCTTCTCACTCTTTTTTGCACTCCTCATATGGGGTGGGCAGAAGAAAATGCGAGTTCACAAGCCAATGTGCAACAGTTTGAACAATGGTTGCAAAAAAATGGCTATGCAACAGAACAGGCAACCCCTGCTGTACCAGCAGGGCCTCCTCCCGGTGTTCCGGCAGTTTCTCCTCAACCCATGGTGCCACCCTCTCCTACTTTAGCTGAATCACAGCAGGCATTGCTTGATGCTGTTCCTTCTTCAGGAAGAGCATTGGATCCAGATTCACAGAAAGCATTTGAAATGCTATTACAGCAAAATATGCCTCTGGATACCCATCAAGTAGTGCAACTGCATCAACAAGTGGATTTAGCTCAGCGGGCTGCAGCAGTGCCTGCAACTGTACCGCCTAAGCCAGTTTCAACAACGATTATGGTAAACCTAGCGCCAGGGGGGACGCCGCCTGCTATTCGATTAGCGCAAGGGTACGTGACTTCACTGGTTTTTGTCGATTCCACTGGTGCACCCTGGCCTATTGCAGCCTATGAAATTGGGAATCCCAAAGCGACTAATATGCAATGGGATGGAAAAAGTAATATTCTTCTCTTACAAGCTGTCTCACCTTATAGTGATGGAAATCTTGTTATACGGTTAGCACATTTATCTACGCCTATTACTTTAGAGCTTATTTCAGGTCAACGAGTAGTGGATTTTCGGGTAGATCTTCATGTTTCTGGTTTGGGCCCTAATGCAAAAGAAATGCCAACGGGTATGAATCTCCCAGGAGATGCCAATCACCTCTTGCTAAATATCTTAGATGGAGTAGCACCTCCGGGTGGTAAGGCCCTTTTAGTAAAAGGAGGAGACTGTCAGGCCTGGTTGACTGGCGATAGAATGTATTTACGCACACGATTTATGGTTTTATCTCCTGGATGGATTGGAAAAATGACCAGCTCAGATGGTATGCAGGCTTATGAAATGCCTAAAAGTGCAGCCATTTTAATTTCTCGTCATGGGGAACCCGTTGAATTAAAAATTGAGGGATTTTAATGGCATTTCAATTACCCAAAATTGATTTTAACGATGCAAAAACACGAGTCCTCATTATTGTTGGCGGTATAGCAGCATTTGTCGGAGCAATCTATTTTCTCGTACATTTTATTTCTAATAAAACCACTACCGCAGGCACTTCTAAGCTGGCCAATGCCCCTGGTGGATTACAATCAGTGCCAGGTGGACAGCTGACACCTGAATATTATCGAGCATTAGTGCAAGCGAATACGCAAGCAGCTAAACAAGCAAAAATAACCGGTGGCAGCGCTGTCCCCACTCTTTTGGCTGAGCCGACGGCTCAGCCAGCATTACCACAAACAGAAGCCGCTCCTTCTTGTTCTGTGGTTTGTCCTAATGCAGAAAATGTGAATGTAGAAAATGATATTAAAGAATTAGTCAAAACGGGGAAATTATCTGCCGAGGATGGCAAGAAGCTAGTAGAGTTGGCAAAACAAAATGTTGCTGTTAGTGAATATACTGCCCAGTTAAACGAAATGGTTAAACAAGGTAAATTAACGCCTGAGCAAGCACGAAAATTGATAGACGATTATAAAAAACAACACTTGAATAATCTTATGCAAGAAAGTGGTCGCACCATGGATGCGCTGATTAAATCGGGTCAGCTGCCAATAGAAGTAGCTAACGATTTATTGGAGATGCAGAAGAAAAAAGTTTCACCAACTGAATATGCAGAGAAGTTGAGTCAATTAGTTCAAGAAGGAAAAATCTCACCTGCTACTGCGAGCCAATTACTCGCGCAATATACGGAACAACAAGCGAGAGAAAATGCTGCTGAAAATAAAGGTGAGTTAAGAGAATTAGCTTCATTAGGTAAAATATCTCCTACTGTTGCTAAAGAATTAGAAGATTATCAAAATCGAGGCGTTTCGCAAAAAGAATATGAGGAAGAATTGCGGCATTTAGTAAGGCAGGGTAGATTAACGCCAGAACAAGCGGAACGCTTAGGTGCTTCTTATCGCCAACAAGTTTCTCCCGAAGTAGCAAAAGATCTTGCAGAGGCTCAAAAAAGAAATGTGCCTATCGTAGAGTATCAGGCAATTTTACAACGTCTTGTGACAGCGGGAAAAATTTCTCCAGAGCAAGCAGCGCAGTTATTAGAGAATTATCGCCAGATTAAAGCGACTGGAAGACAAGCAGGCGAATTAAATGACATTGTCAGGCAGGCAGAAAAAGCGAATGAAGATGCGGTTAAAAAACTAGCTGCGACAGGCAGAATATCCCAAGAAACCGCTCAAAAATTATTGGTTATGCAAAAGAATCATGTGCCGGTAGCAGAATATAAAAAACAATTAGATGAGCTGGTTCGAACTGGAAAAATAACACCCGAAGATGCACAGAAACTTTTAAGTGAATATCAAGAATCCAAAACGGGTGCTGTACAGGCACTATTAGCAACAGGAAAAATTTCACCAGAAAAGGCACAGAAACTGCTTGATATGCAGGCCGCAAATGTTTCCCCGCAAGAATATAAGCAGCAGTTAGATCAATTAGTCGCTGCAGGAAAAATAACGCCCGAAGATGCAGAACAGCTCGCCCAAAAGTATGAAAAATTACATGGTATAAGAGAAACAGCAGATAATCTCAATGCTTTGCGCGATAAAAATGCTTCTGTGGCAGAATATGCTAATGCATTAAAACAAGCGGTAGCAGCAGGAAATATTACTCCTGAACAAGCCACCCGCCTTTTGCAAGAGTATAAAAATTCGCGCGCAGAAGCTGCACCATTAGCAACTGCAACACCTCTGCCAAATGTCAAAGGGGTAGAAGCTTTTGCTGAAATGCAGAAAAAAGTCCAAGCTGCTGCTATTGCAACCCCTGCTCAAACAGTAGCTCCACCTGAGCAATTTAGCTTTGCTGCAGCTAAAGCAAAAGCTCAAGTGGAACAACAAGAGTTACAACGTTTGCAATCCGTTATGAATGGCATGTCTCAACAAGCGGGCCATCTTATTTCTGCTTGGCAGCCTCCTACCATGACAGGACAGATAGGAGCAGCTGAGAAAGAAGAATCCAAAGCAAAAAATACAGGAAAGGGGTCAACGGGCTCTGCTTCCTCTGGCGGTCCGCAGGGCCAACCGGGTGGTCCACCTTCAGGTTCTCCTTTAATCAAAGGGGGAACTATTTTATATGCCGTGCTAGATACAGCCGTTGATAGTGATTTTCTGGATAGCCCAGTGATGGCTACTATTGTCGATGGGCCATTTCGGGGTGCAAAATTATTGGGGAAATTGGCTGTAGTTCAAGGACAGGACCGAGTGAGCCTTACTTTTAAATTAATGAATATGGAAGACTGGCCTACGGGTAAAACGATCAATGCTTTTGCTATTGATCCAGACACTGCACGCACGGTTTTAGCGAGTAAGGTAAATTATCATTATTTTGTACGTTATGGTTCTCTTTTTGCCGCTTCTTTCGTCCAAGGATATGCAAGTGCTATCAGTAATTCTGGCGCCACGACTTCTTCGGGTATTTTTGGAACGACAACGACCCATCCTCAATTAAGTCCATCCAATAAATTGGCAACAGGTTTAGGGCAAGCGGGGCAAACATTGGGTACGGCAATATCGGGATACATCAATACACCACCCACAGTAAAGATAGACCCTGGTGTTAGTTTAGGTATATTATTTATGACTGATGTAGCAGGATAAGTTAAATTTTGCACTATACTTTAGGGATAAAGAGACGCTTTTTTATACGGGTGACAATATATGCAAAATGATTATGAAAAAGAAGGACCTGAGGATGGTGAATACCACTTTTCTGATGAAGGTGAGGGTGGCTATGACGCTAATCCAGAAGAAGAAAATAAAGCCCCTATTATTGCCGAAGAGGGTTTAACGACTAAATTTGCCTCTTATCGCCGGTTTATTATTATGGGGGGGATTTTTGCTGTTGTTCTTTTGGTAGTTTACTTAGTAGTAGCTCCCCCTTCTACAACACCCCCTATAACAGAAATTTCAGAAGCCGCTCCCGTGCCTCCCGTTGCTGCACCCGTTGTTACTCCTGCACCCGCACCCGTTGCTGTAGCTGTTAAAGAAGTAGTAGTACCTTCGCCGCCACCACTACCTGTAGCCGCTCCTGCTCCGCAAGTAGTTAATAATACTGACATGATAACAAGATTAACTGCCCTAGAAGAACAAAATACAAAATTAATTGCTCAATTAAACAGTGATTATTCTAATAAAATCAATGAATTTGAAAATCAAGATAAGGTCATGGGGGAGCAAGTGCGTGCAATGAATAGCCGTATGGCTGCTATGGAAGCCCAAATGAATCAGTTAGTGCAGGCATTAAATAAAGCACAAGCACCCACACCTTCATCCTCACCTCCCCCTGCTAGTGCGAGTAATAGTAATGAAAACCCTTCCTTTACTTTACCGGGGAGTGCGGTCGTTCCTGCTTCCCAATCGAGTTATACCGTCCAGGCTATTATTCCTGGGCGTGCTTGGTTGCGAGCAGATAATGGTGAAACAGTGACAGTTGCTGAAGGTGATATGCTCAGAAGTGTAGGTCGTGTAACTAAAATAGATCCTTACGACGGTACTATTCAAATTGATACCGGCAATAAGGTCGTTACATTGACTTACGGGAATGGGGATTATGCGTAATGAATTTTTTCTAAGCGCACTACTGTGGGTTTGCTGTCTCTTATATAGCAGCGGGGTGTGTGCTGCTGTTCCTAATCTGGAAGCCATGTTAACTACTTTTGCGACGGCTACGCCTAATTTAATGCGCTTAGTGACAGCAATGGCATATGTTATAGGAATGTTTTTGGTGATTGCTGCTATTGCTGGCATGAAACATTTTGGTGAAATGAGAACGATGCAATCACAGGATCATAGTGTGTCGGGGCCTATCATAGAATTTTTAGTGGGTGCCGCTTTATTGTATCTTCCTTCGAGCGTGCAGACAGGGCTTAGTACTTTCTGGGAAACAACCAATCCCTATGCTTATGTGACCGCTGCATCAGATCAATATACTGTTTTTATTAATGCTTGTTATGGAATTGTTCAATTAATTGGTGCCATTGCTTTTATTCGCGGATTATTGATTTTAAAGCATGCGGGTTCGGGACGCGCTCAACATGGAGAGCTTACTAAAGCTGTTGCGCACTTGGTTGGCGGTATTCTCTGTATTAATATTTATAATACTATTCAAATGTTGCAAGCAAGTGTGGGTTGGGGTTGAGGTAGATTTAAAATAAGCGTACACTTTTAAAATAATGTTTGTTAATTTTATGGAGGGAACGGTATGTTAAGTACTCGGCTTAAAAGCCCATTATTTTGGCTGTATGTAGCTTTTATATCTTTAGCTGTAGTAGCGGATTCGTGGGCGGCTACTTCAGGCACGGGTATTGGTGGAATAGCGGCTAATATTACCAGCAACTTGAAAAATGTTGCAAAATTAATTACTGCCGGTTCTTATGTAGGTGGTATGGCTTTTGCTGTGGGCGCCATTGCAAAATTTAAGCAGCATAAAGATAATCCCTCACAAATACCTTTAAGTACGCCCGTTGTTCTTCTTTTTGTCGGTATTGGGCTTATTTTTATTCCTTCTATATTTAAAGCAGGCGGCGGCACACTATTCACCAGTGGTGTAGTCGGCGGGGTGTCCGGGATCACGAGTTTTGGAACTTAAATTAGCGGCAAATTTAACGGGATGGCGTTTGTTTATTCGACGCCGTTTCGACAAAGCTTTTGATCCAATAGCAAAACGCATCTTAGAACGTGATCAATACACCTGCCAGTACTGTGGTTTTCAAGCACAAGAATTTCAAGAAATAGTTAATATTGATGCAAATTACCTCAATAATAAAACAGATAACATGATCACAGCATGTTGTTTTTGCATGCAGTGTCTTTTTTTGCAAACCGTGGGTATGGACGAGATGGGGGGAGGGCAAATTATTTATTTGCCTGAGATTAGTCAAGCGGATCTGAATAGTTTTTGCCATGTACTTTTTGTTGCAATGGGAAATACCAGTGGTTTTCAAGAAAAGTCACAGACTATTTATCGTAGTTTACGTTTTCGCAGTCAAGTAGTAGAAAGTAAATTAGGCAATGGCAGTAGTAATCCTTCTTCTTTAGGGCAACAGATATTAGAGTATCAAGAAAAAAATCCCGCTGAGAAGTTCCAAAAAGTAATACAAGATATTCGGCTGTTACCCTCTTATACTAAGTTTAAAGTTCAATTAACAGCATGGGCAAAATCTGCTCTAAAAGAGTTGGAAGAAAGAGGCTAAAATTAAAAAGGGAGTATAGTAATGCGCAGTTTTATGGACCCTATTTTAGAAGGATTAGATTCATTTTTAGCCTGGTTCGGGACGGAACTTAAACAAACCGTAGAATCCTATTGCGATCTTGAAACGGCTGATGAAGCTAACACTTTAGTAGCGCGAGATGGCTCTTTACTATCTGTTATTCGAATTTTTGGCGTAACAAAATTAGTAGGAACAGAAGAATTTGATCGAATTCATGAAGGTTTAACTCAAAGTTTACAAGCCACATTAAAACGGCAAGGTCATGCTGTTCAAGTGTATTTTTCATATGATAAAGAAGCGGTGCGACCTGAAATTGAAGAAGTATTAGGGCCTGCAAGAGCAACAGCTAAACGGTTACATTTAGATCTAGAGGATTTATTTAAAGAGCGCGGAGATTATTTGGCGCGTTATTGTGCGCATGAAGAATTATATTTTGTGCTATGGACGCGGCCTTTTGTCATTACAGGTGAGCAGCTGGGGCGTGCAGGTAAAGATAAAATTAATTTTATTCGGGAACATAAAATTCCTCCTTTTCAAAATGGCCAAAACCTTATTGCTGCTATTCCTGATATACGTGAAGCGCATGCAGCTTTTGTACGTTCGTTGGTGAATGATGTGGGTAGTTTAGGTATTCACTGCGAACTTTTAGAAGTACATGAAGCGGTGCGTGCTATTCGCTACTCAGCTGATCCGGATTTCACCTCTCCTGATTGGCGACCGGTTTTGCCGGGAGACAAAGTTCCACTGCGTGAACTAAGTCCGAGTGCGGGTGGTGAATTATCGGGTCTTATGTATCCTCCATTATCCCGACAAATTTTTCCTCGGGATGCACTAGCAATAGATTTGCGAACGATACGTATAGGCGATCGCGTGTATACGCCCATTTCTATTGAATTATTTCCGCAAGATATTAAACCTTTTATGGCACTTTTAGCGCGCACTCTACCAACCAATATTCCTTGGCGCATGTCTTTTCTTATTGAAAGTGGTGGCTTGTCTATTTTAAGTTTTAAAGCAGGTATGGCATCTATTTTGGCGTGGACTGCCGCTCGTAATGCTTTAATTCATGATGCATCCAAATTATTACATGATATTGATATTAATACGGATGATGCGGTCGTTAAATTGCAAGTGAGCTTAGCAACGTGGGCACCAGAAGGAAATATTCGTTTATTACGTACAAGGGTTGCAGAATTAGCAAAAGCGGTAGAAGGATGGGGATCTTGTGAAGTCACAGAAGTGGCGGGAGATGTTTTTTCAGGGGTTTCTTCGAGTATTTTAGCCTTTAGTGCCAATGGTGTGGCGACCCCTTCTGTGGCTCCTCTCTCTGATGTGGTTTATATGTTACCTTTCACTAGACCGGCTTCTGCTTGGAAATATGGTGCTATCTTATTTCGTTCGCCTGATGGAAAACTTTGGCCTTATCAGCCAGGCTCATCACAGCAAACTACCTGGATCGATTTAATTTATGCGCGTCCAGGATCTGGTAAATCTGTATTATCTAATTCTATGAATTTAGCGATATGTCTCTCAGGTGGAATTCAACGATTGCCTCGTATTGCTATTGTGGATATTGGGCCTTCGAGTAGTGGCTTAATCTCACTTTTAAAAGAGGCTTTACCTCCAGATCAGCGCCATTTGGTAGCGTATCATCGTTTACGCATGACGTCGGATTATTCTATTAATCCATTTGATACGCAATTAGGCTGCCG
>Ga0206830_1048_pt1 | contig 19910 bp, 6 predicted proteins | sample Alteio_BWOrgCont_76_FD_152884 | JGI IMG/M metagenome (GOLD analysis project Ga0206830, IMG submission 152884) | Enriched cells from forest soil in Barre Woods Harvard Forest LTER site, Petersham, Massachusetts, United States -... | ecosystem: Environmental > Terrestrial > Soil > Temperate forest > O... | reverse complement strand
ACGGTCGAAGTGAAAAAAATTCAAAAAGAACTCGCAAAATCAGCAATTTATGAGCCAACATACCCCCGCGGTACTAAAGGCATTAATAGTAATATCTCTGATTTAAGGGGTTCGAAAAAACGCCTTTACGAGAAATTTGAAACACAAATCAGTAAAGGAAACCTGATTAACAATCAGCGGCGAGATTGTGCCTATCTCAGTTATAAGAAACTCAAGCATCGTTCTTTTCCTAAAGAGTTAAAGGTTAGTATTGATGAAGATTTTATAGTAGCACTTATCAATCATGCTCATCAAGCAATGAATTATTACCTTCAGTATAAAGCCCCTCCTTCATATTCAACTTGGGAAAATACTTTCTCCGATGCGGCCCAATCCTTGGAAATTGCATTGACTATATTAAATAAAAACGATGAACGATACAAGGTAATAAATAGAAATCGTTTGATTCTTGAAGCGGCCGTGTATAGTCATTCCTCTGATGAGAACATTTACAATGCTAGCAACTTAATGAGTTTAGCACTTAATAAACTAGATAGTGCAGAGTCAATAAACCTAAAAGAAGATGCCATATTATTACATACTCGTGCCAATATTTATTTTAGTATGGGTAAATATGATAGAGTTCTGCAATATGATTCTGAAGCTGCAAAAATTGCTCCTGATTGGCCCTATCCTTTGATTGGTATGGGAATGGCTTACGAAAAATTAGAGCAATACGTTAAGGCAGAACAATATTATCAGAAAGTCCTGGCAATGGATTCTGGATTTACAAGTGTTTTGGTAGATTTGGGAAATATCTATATTGATAAAGAGCAATACCAAAAGGCGGAAGAATATTATTTAAAGAAAGCGCAATTGAATTCGCCCTATTTTTTAAATGGTTTTGGAAATTTCTATTATAGAATAAAACAATATAGAAAGGCGAAAGACCAATATTTGAATGCTCTCAAATTAGATTCAAATTATATTTATTCACTTTGCAATCTCGGTCATGTTTATTACGCACTTAAAAAGTATGATACAGCAGAATATTATTACGGGAAAGTTTTAAAAAACGATTCAAACCACATAGGGGCATTGACAGGAATGGGAAATGTATATAAAATACGTGGAAACAGCAGGGCATTCTATTTTTACCATAAGGCGTTGCCATCTGATACCAACTCTTCTATTGCTTATTTTAACTTGGCTTTCGTTTATGATAAACAGAGGCAATATGATAAGGCGGAAAATTGTTATTTGAAAGTATTGCAAATTGATCCCATGGATAATGGTGCTTTAAAAAATTTGGGATTGGTCTATGTTGAACAAAAGCAATATGACATAGCAAAAAAGTATCTTAGAAAAGCATTGCTGATTGATCCTTCAGACGCAGGATCAATTACGGGTCTTGGGCTTATTTATCACCTAAATCATGACTATGACAGTGCCGATATATATTACCGTAAAGCGCTGCAATTAGATTCAACTTTAAATACTGTATGGAACATATTGGGACTTATATACCAAGAACGAGACCAATATGATACAGCAGAACTATACTATCATAAAGCATTACTATTGGATTCTACATATTCCAATGCATTAAATAATTTAGGATTCATATATTTTGAGCAATATCAACATGATACAGTAGCGAACAAATATTTCTATGACACGGCAAAGAAATATTTCCTCAAAGCATTGCATTTTGATACAGTAAATAATACGGCTATTGCTGCGATTGCTTCACTGTTTTATATCCATAAAGATTTTAGGGATGCCACGAAATATATAGTAAAACTTGAGCATTTTGCTGATACAACCTCTGCAAATGGCTTAAATGAGTTGGGTATTGCATACCTTGAACAAAGACAATTTAATAAGGCTGAATATTTTTATTTTAAAGAACTTAAAATGGATTCTTCTTATTCCTATGTAGTTTTTTATAATCTAGCCTGTGGTTATTCTTTACAAAACGAAATTGAAAACGCCATTTCATGTTTGGAGAAGTCTATAAAGCATGGTTATTCTAATTATTTGCATATTCAACGAGACCATGACTTTGATAATGTGAGAAGATCAGATGGGTTTATTGCCCTGATGAAAAAATATTTTCCGAAGGAGTATGATGTAGAAATGAAATCACACACGAATTAAAATCAATGTAATAATGAAAAATACGACTATTTATACATATTATACCTATCAATTGATGAATATAAAACAATTATTGATGCTTTTATTGATAGTATTTTCGTCCTTGATTTATGCTCAAAATGCATCAACTAAAATATATACCCCATCTGATCTGAGAAATAGAAATACCTATGCTGATGCAAAAAAAATGTTTGACATATATAACAGGATTGATAATAAGAGTGCACAAGATTCACTTAAAAGATTATTATCCTTTTATAATTGGTCTATCCATGATAGTGATAACTATTTATTAGATCATCTGCTTAATTTAAAACTCCTTTTAGTTACTGGCAAAGGCCTTGATAATGTATCAACCACTATAAATCAAGGGTATTCTTCTTCAGTTGCCAATGAACAATATAGTGGTAATCCTGAATCGATTGCCATAAATGCAATTGCAACATTTATGGCCAATCGGGCAAAGGAAGAAGTCCTCTACTATGCCATTGATAAGATATTCGATATAGTAAATGATAGTGGTAGAGCAGGTCAAATATTCAGACAATTGGTCCCTAAAACCACTAAACTGATAATTAAACTTAAAAAGGGAGGAGTGTACTATGTGTCTGATTTTAGTCTAATTAAGCAAACGATGGAAATGGATTTAAGAGATTTACCATTAACATTGTCTGTTGCCATTAAATCCCCTGTTCCTTTAGTAAATGATATTGAGATTTTAACGGGACAATCTTATTTAATGGTAAGAGATGGGAAAAGAATACAGGATTTAATAGGTGAATGGGGTAATTATAATTGGAGTGATAGTAACTTTAAAATAACAGCACATTACATGCTGCTGGTTTCAAATGCGTTAAAGGATGTGCAAGGGAGTAAGCACTACTGGATAGATGCGAGTGAGGTCAGTTCACTGAACCCCAAAAACATAAACACCGACAATTTTGAACAATTCTACTATGGATTGCTGTATCAGCAGTTAAAATCACAACCTGAGCAATTTATGAAATCAATTTGCCAAGGGATGAACTCATTGGATGACGTTGTGAAGTTTTGCAATAAGTTAAGTGAAATTAATAGTGTTGCTCAAGAAATGAATAGTTTAAAAGATTCTTTGTCTTTACTCAAAAAGCCAAGACAAGTTGATATCAATTGGATTATTAACAGGGTTAATCAGACAATTAATATTTTTTCTGGGTTTACAAAACTTAATATTTTTAGTGATTCACTCTCAATTCCTGATTCTTATATGGCATATGCTGATCAGGTTATAGATATGTCACGATTAATATATCAAAAAGATTATGCATCAGCATTATCATCTTTAATTGTGGATCTTTCACAAGATAATTTTCTAACTGAAACAGATTTAAGGAAAATTACTTTTTTCATACAACTAAGCCAAGTAAAAGATGAAAGTGAGTTTACGGCTTTTCTAGAATCTTATGCAGCTCCGATAGGAAGTTCATCTCTTAAAAGAACTGCAAAATGTAATATTTCATTAAATGGATATGTTGGGCTTAATGGAGGCTATGAATGGGTTACAAATAGTTCCACTGGAAATAAGAATAATGGATACTATGGAGGTGTGGCTGCTCCCATAGGCATTAGTTTCTCTTTTGCTCCCTCAAAATGTGGTTCAGTTTCTTTATTTCTCAGTTTTATTGATTTAGGCTCTTTGGTAAACATGCGTCTGAATAATGATTCTACAACTTATACAAACTTAAAATTGGACCAGTTTTTTTCTCCCGGAGTGGGATTGTATTATAATATAAAGGGGACTCCTCTCACCATTGGCGGATATCTTTGTAGAATTAATGATGTCCTGAATATTCAATATTCGAGCGGGACTTCAACTATTACAGAAACAGGTCGGGATGTAGTACGTTTAAATTTTTCCGCTTTAATAGATATTCCTTTCTTCACATTGCGTAATAAGCCCCAATAGATTCTTCGGAGTACTGTTTTAATTCTTAAATTTAGACAAACTTACTTATTGCTAATAGTTGAATGTATTTCCCGCATATAGAGAGATCTTCTGGTGGCACCCAAAAATATCAGAAATGATTGAATTAAAGCATGTATCAAACAGCAAAAAAAGTGAATTCACAATAAAATAAAACCACAAAACAAAGCCCTTTTAGTTAAGACTTTTCCCTCACCTTGGGCCGTAAAATGAAGGTGCCAAAACTAAAAAATAACATGAACATGTTTGGAAATTTGCTTTTCTTTTTTAGCTTTGAAAAAGATAATCAATCAACCACTTGCTTTTATAGCTTGATTTAACATGCTTCTACGCACTAACGAAAAACAAATCAGTAAATGGCTATTTGCTATTTGTGTGTTTTTCTTTTTGGCGATTATAAACTCCAATTGTTCTTTTGCACAATCCAATAATCTGCCACCGTCAGCTTATACTATACCAGCTCCGACTCAGCCAACATCAGCGTCCACATCACCTTCTCCATTAAAATCAGACAGCGTTCGTATGGCGAAGAAAGAAAAGGGCTTCACTCAATCGATAAAGAAAATATTTCACAATCCTTTTAAAAAGAAACCTTCAGACACTTCTGCTTCAGCAAAAAGACAAGCACATGCAGCAGATAGTGCGAAGGCAGCGAATTATACTCATAAAGCAAAGCAAAGTTTTGTTAGTTCATTGATGAAAGCTATTGGTTTTGATAAAACAAGTGCTGCCGTCAAGTCGCAGGAAAAAAGACTTCCTAAAGCAGATACAAATAAATCAGGAAGAACTAAAGGCGATAGTATAACAAAAGCGAAGAATGATAGTGCAACAAAAGCTGCAACTGAAAACAAATCAAAATCCTTTATATCAAAACTTGATAAGATGGCTTCACATGGAAGCATAAGTGTAGGATATGACTACGGTGTACTTCCTTTTGCAAGTGAAATGCAGGTGCCAATGGGTTACCTTCATAGTGAGGGCCAGGGTCAGTTCAGTTTAGGGGCGCTACCGTTTCTTGGAAGTTATTATTATTCTGACCTGCCGACAATATCAGGGTTGAACAATTATTTTAGAGTAGCCTTTGACGCGCAGAAGTTCAAGGAGCAATATTTAGGAAAGATTGCACAGGAAGAAGAGATAGTGCAGAATAAATTAATGCAGGCTTATAAGGGAAGGCAATTAGCTCAGCAAAAATTGCTCTACTTGACTTCCATACCAAGTACTGTACAAATCAAACCATCGGGAGTACAAAACCCATTATCAAACCCTGCTTTGCCTGGCAATGGTGTGTTACAGAATGGGGAATCAGCTGTTAAGAAAGCTGGGGCAGATTCATTGGCAAAAGATGAAAAGGTCTTGAAATCAGATACAATAAATGGGCCGAAATTAAACGCTAACGGAATAAAGTCAGATTCAGCTGCACTAGCGAAATCTGCGAAGACTGGTTTGGCAAAAGATACAGCTGGTCTAATGAAAAATGATACTTCTAAAGCAGCTATAGCAAGATATACGAAATTGATTGAACAATATGATAAGGATATTGATAAGTGTAACAAAGAATTAAACACCTTAAAAAATACGGCCAAAGCTTGGGAAAGAACAAATCCATACCTGAGCAAGTTGTATAATATAATGGGAGGGGTGAAAAAATTCGAGATTGGTTTATGTTATCCTGACTATAGCACATTTATGGCAAATGGAATGGCAGTTAAAGGTATCAATATAGAATATTACCGTGATGAGATTTTCTGGGCTGTAACAGAGGGCACTACGGTGAATACATTATTATTCACGAATAATACATTGCAGAATAAACTGGTGAACACACCGAATCCGTTTAACATGTTCGACTTTAGCAATGTTCAAAATGGGCGTAAGATAGTAACCGGAATGGTTGGATTCGGGGCACCAGACGGAACCCATCTATACGCAGGGTTGCTTTTTGGAAGTGGCCTGCCATCCTATATTACTTCAACTAATACAACAATTATTAATACAGCACCTGACGGATTGAGCAAAAATGTTGTATTGGAAATTAATGGGATGTGGAAGATTTCCAAAAATAGTACATTCTCATTAGTATATGGAAAATCAACAACAACAACTACCGCGAATGGATATTATACAACGGACGGAGGACTTTTTAATTCATCTCAGAGCAATGCCCTCCTGGGTAAATATCAATTCAAAGTGCCATTAACTAACACTACACTGACATTTACCGGTAGATATGTCGATCCATATTTTAACAGTTTTGGGCTCGGATATTTACGTGCAGATAATCTAAGGTATGAAGCCAAAGCTGAGCAAACCCTGACAAAAAAAATAAAGATCAGTGTTTTTTATCGTAAGGACGAAGATGATGTATTGCAGTTATACCAATATCATACTATACTCCAGACCATTGGAGCGAATGCAACTCTGAAGCTTATGCGAAGCCTTAATTTGCGGTTAAGTTATACTCCTGTTGTGGATGAGATGTATGATATTCCGAACCCTTCCGATAATATTATAACTCACAATAGTATATGTAACGCTGTACTTACCTATACTCCAATTATTCACAACCTGACAACAAATTTCACCGTATCGTATAATTATTATAAGCTGACCTCCGATACCCAAACAATGGTGTTTCAGAATTTCAGCTTCAGTAACATGACCCGTTTTAAAAGCTCCTTCACAAATACTGTAACGCTTGGATGGTTTAAAACAAGTCCGGCGGATAGCCTTAACAATGATGTTTGGATGTTAACGGATGAAATAGATTATATGTTCAAGCATGGACTGAAAGCTGGTATAGGTGGTACGGGAGCATACAGCCCGTTGAGTGATACATGGCAGTACGGATACCTTGTTAAATTGAACATTCCATTGATAAAACATTTCAGTTGTGAGTTTATGGCTGAAAAGCTTGTGCTAGGAAGCTTCTATGATAGTTTCGATATTGCAGAGATCGAGAGATTCCCTTATTTCGGGCAGGCCAAGATTATTATGACCTGGTAATAAATAATATTCAATATAGTACAATGGAAATAAAGTAAAGGGGAATAATTTGCCCAAATGTTTCATGAATTTATTTACGTACTTACACCTACGTATAAATACGTATTTATTGTAATCACTAAAATAATTAACAATAATTTGTTTGCAAATTAATTTTTCTTTTCTATAATTGTAAAATCAAATCCACTTGATAAAGCACTTTACAAATGAATAAACACCACTCACATTCAGGATACATCCTATTTGCGTTGCTTTTTTTCTTTGTGTTAGGAGTTAAGGGACAACAGGTGACTATTGTTAGTGCTGATGTGAACTCTTATAATGTTACCCCACGCGGACTTTGTCAGGTTGTAATGATGAGTCCGGCTGCAAACGTGCAGGTAATACTTCAGGCAGAATTAATGGATGCGGCCAATGAGCCTTTGTTAACTGTTCGGACAAATCCATTCATGTTACATGCTGGTATGAATATGGCGGCAGGAACGAGTTTTACTATTTCTTCTGTGGAATATAGTGGTTCAAGTATTGCTTCTTATATGCGTACTTCAAACATTTTGCCGACAGGTAAGTATAACTACTGTATAAAGGTTATTGTTGTAACCGGAGCAGAAGAAGGCGACCAGTATTGCGACAATATAGAATCAGATATTAATTCATTTTTGTATTTAGTGAGTCCTGGTGATAAGGACACTATCAATACACTTTATCCTGTCCTGGTGTGGAACCATAGCGATCCTTTTAATACGCTGAGTCCCGGAGAATTTTACCGTATGTTGGTTGTACCTATCGGAGAAGGGCAATCTCCGGATGAAGCTGTTGCTGTTAATACGCCTATTTTCCTGAAGAATAATCTCGAAGAGAACCAGGTGCAGTATCCATATGATGCCCCTGCGCTGGAGCCAGGTAAACATTACGGGTGGCAGGTTCAATTAATGGGTTCAAATGTTATGGTCAATAAAACAGAAGCATGGGAATTTATTGAGGATATTAATATAGCTCCTAAGGATAATAAATATGCAGTCGTAAGAACTACAATCGACGGAGGCTTTTATACCGCAGTTAACAATAGGGTATTTTTCAAGTTCGATGAAGCATATGCTACGAGCAAGGTAGTAGAATGTGTGATATATGACAATAAGATGCAGGCTGTGAAATCAAAAACGTACGATGCATTAAAAAATAGCACTACTACAATAGCATTGAAGCAACAGGGATATAATCAGTACGAAGTTGACCTGAACGAAATGAATATCAGCAGCGGTTTTTATGAATTACAATTAAAGAATGCCAAGGGGCAGATATTCAAACTGAAATTTCTGGTTAATTAAAAAAGAGACTGTATATGTTCGGAGTAAAAGAAAGATTTGGAATGATAATACTTTATATACTTATAACACTCATCTCAGCATACCTCGTGTATGACCATTTTTCTCAAAAGAAAAAAATGGGATATATCGTAATACAGGATGTTTATAACCAGTTCGGGTTGAAGAAAGACCTTCAGAAGAAATACGAGACATCTCATACTGCAAGAAAAAGAGTGCTTGACAGCCTGGCAATGGGCGTGCGTATGATAGGGCAAAAGATTGATGCCGAGAAAGGGAAGGATACGGCTGATATACGGCTCTTTAAGATGAAGAGACTTGAGTTTTACCAACGTCAACAAACGAACGGACAGGATGACAGTGCACAGATGAAGCAGTATGATGAGCAGATATTGACTCAGCTTGATCAATATGTAAACGATTATGGTAAGGAGAATAATTACCTATATATATTGGGTAACGGTGGAAACGGTTCTATCATGCATGCAGATGAATCGCAAAATATTACTGCGCAGGTGACTCAATATGTAAACGAAAGATACGAAGGGAAGAAATGAAAATGATCTGTGGATTGATAGTCTATATTCTTTTTGCGGGTGCATGCACAAGGTATGGAGGAGGTACAGCTATGACTAGTGAAGAAGGTACGGGGACAAGAAGGGATAATGTTGTACCTGATAAACTAGCTCCTTCGCAATATGTGAGCTGGATAGAAGATAAGAATAACGGAATGGAGAAAGAGAAAAAAATAGATGATATAGTTTTTTCGGTACAATACAGGCCAGTCCCTTATGTGATATGTGAAGAAGAAAAGAAAAATGAAATATCTGATTCGCTTGCAAAAAGAAGAAGTGCAGAATTGAGTGGAATGCAGTATATGAATCTGAAAATAGAGGTGCCGCAAGGTGAACTCCTTAAATACGGTCTTACCAAAAATGCTCAGTATGAGGACAGAGTCAATTATTTTTCATTCGGAATGCAAAAGGATATTCAATTAGTGGAAGCGGGTGATACCTTGCCTTGTTTATTGTTTCATTATGAAAGAGTGTATGATATAGCGCCGTATGGTGTTTTTCTGCTGGCCTTTCCCAAAGGTAAAGATGCGGAAGGAGATAAGACATTGATATTTTCTGACAATGAATTTAACAAAGGAATAATAAAATTTCATTTTGAAGGGAAGGATATAAAGAAGCTACCTCAGCTTGAAACAATATGAGAAGAGCAATTAATAAAATAAAGAAGAAATTTGGAAAACCGTTAAATAAAACGGTTGCCCTTAGTATTGTCTTTACTTTGCTTTTTGAGATGGGGGCTCCTAACTATGCGCTTGCGCTTGGTGGCGGGCCGAGCCAACCTGAGGTTGATAGTTTCGAACCTGTAGGAACATCTGATATGGTCGACCCATTCTCTGGCAGTTTTTCATATAATATCCCATTATTAAATGTGGACGGATACCCCATCAACTTAGCATACCAGTCAGGTGTAACCATGGACCAGGAAGCTAGCTGGGTTGGACTAGGCTGGAACATAAACGCAGGTGCTATAACACGGACAGTACGTGGCATTCCAGATGATTTCAACGGGGATACCATAGAGCGTGATTTTAATATGAAGGAGAATGACACGTATGGTTTAAATACTGGTCTTACCGAAGGTGGTGAACTTTTCGGTCTTGAAATACTGAATGCAGGAATTACATATTCGCTGGGAGTAAAATACAATAATTATACGGGAATAGGTGCAGAAGTTGGAATTTGCCCGAGCCTGAGTGTTGGTAAGCCTTCGTGCGGACAATTAACGGTTGGCTATGGCCTCAGTTCAAGCAGTGATGAAGGAGTCAATATCACTCCGTATGCAGGTCTTAGTGTTGGAATTAAAAGCGGTGATAATGCTTCTACAAACCTGGGTATTCATATCGGCCAGACTTTTAATTCAAGACAAGGGCTTGAAAATATGACAATAGGGGCCAGTATTGGTTATTCATTACACAGTGATGGTTCAAATATAAGTCATTCAGAAACGGAGTTTGCACCAACAGCAACCTTTAATAAAATGATGCCAACTTTCACACCGCAAATATCACTACCTCTCGTAAATTCTTCAGTGACGGGTAGTGTAAAGGGTGGATACGAGATCAGTGGTTACAGTGAAACTGTGAATTTTGAAGCATATCAATCTTCTCAATACTTAGCAACGAACAGCATTTACAATCCTGCTTTTGGGTACATGCACGCAGATGCGGGAGTGGGTAATTCAAGTGCAATGATGGATTTTAACCGTGAAAAGGATGGAGTATTTAATCAGAATACGCCAGACCTTCCATTGACAAACTTTACATATGATATTTATTCTGTCTCAGGGCAAGGTATGAGTGGAAGCTATAGGCCTTTCCGCAGTGACATCGGGCATGTATTTGATCCATATAATGTAAATACGAGCAATGCCCAATCAGTAGGTATGGAGGTATCAGTAGGAGATATCATTCATGCTGGAGTGGATTGGTCAAATGCGGATGTTATAAGTTATAGCGGGGATTGGTCTGCAGGAAATACGGCGTATGGTGATCTGTCCTTCAACTCAACTGGCGGAGGAAACCCACTTTATGAGCCCGTTTATTTTAAGGAGGCTAATGAAAAATCTGTTGATTCTGATCCTGCATTTTTTTCGAAAGTAGGAGGGTTTGATCCACAGCGCCTGGAGCTTAACCAGATATCACAGTTCAATACAGTAGCTACAAATACATATGAATCAGGCCTCCAGGTATCGGGTAAAAACTACAGGCTGAATCGCGATATCAGGAATGAAAGTATATCAATGCTGACCAGGGATCAATTGCACAATTTCGGCTTACAAGATACCACAGGAATGAATTTGTACAATGGAAAGGGATATCATATCGGGCAAGTAACATCATTAGGTACCGGAGGTAAGAGATATGTGTATGGCATCGCCGCGTACAATATCAAAAAGGAAGAAGTCACATTTGCAACAGGAATTGATGCGAATGCTGATGTCGGAGACCATGTGGACCCCAACGGTGGATTAGTGAATTATTTATCTGGCGATAATTCTATAAATAACCCCAAGGGGATAGATAATTATTACAGCGATATCAAGACACCTCCCTATGCCCATAGCTATTTACTGACGGCTGTTCTCTCTGCTGACTATGTTGACGCTGATGGAATACGCGGGCCGAGTGATGGCGATCTGGGAACATGGACGAAATTCAATTATCAGAAGAGGCCTACTTATTATAACTGGAGAGTGCCAATGGGAGCGAATAAAGCATCGTATGAAGAAGGATTAAAATCAGATTCCACGGATGATAAAGGGAATTACATATATGGTCAGAAAGAATTATGGTACCTGAACTCGATTGAAACTAAGAATTATATAGCCGTATTCAATACCCAGGCAAGGTTGGACGGCTTAGGGGTCACAGATGGAAATGGAAGTATCGATCCGGATACCAGCCACAGCCAGCGGGTGTTGAATTCGATAAGTTTATATACCAAACCCAACTATAATGCACATCTGGCGAATTCCAGTGTGGCACTTGTTCCTATAGAAGTAGTGCATTTTGTATATGATTATGAACTGTGTCCGAATATTCCCAATAATATCAATGCAATTAATAATACAGGTATAAATACCGGTAAGCTTACACTCAAGCAAGTATATTTTACGTATCAGAATTCTTTCAAGGGCGCATTAAGCCCATATAAATTTACATATTGCTATAATAATTTTCCACAGTATAATTTCCCTTATGATATAAAGGCATATAACCGTTGGGGTACATACAAGCCTAACCCAGGTGAAGGAGCGGCTCTTGGTACAGCATTATGTCCGGCAGAATATCCTTATGTGGAACAAAATAAAACGAATGAGGACCAATATGTGGCCGCATGGACACTGACAGATATCACATTACCTTCAGGAGGCTCCATCCATGTGGATTTTGAATCCAATCAATATTCCTATGTTCAGAATACACCGACAACACAAATGTTCAAGGTTGTCGGAGCAGGAACTAGTAACTCTGTTGCTATTGGCTCACAATATCAGGCATTCCCTTTAACATCCGGTTCCGGTTCATCTCAGTCTGATCAAAACTATTACTTGTTTTTTGAACTTCAAAAGGACGCCAATAATCACTACATAACAGATCCGGCAAAATATTTTAATGGGCTACCATATATCTATTTCCGTTTTCTAATGCAGATCAGTGTCTCTCCTCCATATTATGAATATGTAAGTGGATATGCTCCACCGAGTAGTGTGGGAGTTTGCTCGGATGGTGCGCATGGTTATGTTCAGCTTAGCGGAGTACAACTAGATGGGAATGGCAGTGGGTTTGTTTCACCAATAATAAAAACAGCATTGCAATTCGGACGTTTATATACCCCAAGGGTTATGTGGCATGAACCACAGATCACTGATAAAGCAAAATTGCTGGATGTGCTGGGGGCATTAGCAAGTGCAGTGTTCCAAATAACGCAGGTGAATAAGGGCCTGAATGGCTCTTTATATGATCAGGGTTTCTGCAATAATTTTGTTATAGATAAATCATGGATAAAACTGAATAGTCCCGGCACCGGAAAACTTGGCGGAGGTGCACGGGTGAAAGATATCATGATGAATGATCAATGGAAGGCCATGACATCGGTTGAGCCTTCATTTGATTACGGACAGCAATATTCCTATACCTTGCCGGATGGCGTAACATCTTCTGGTGTGGCAAGCTATGAACCACAGATAGGAGGAGATGAAAACGCTTTGCATACCCCGGTTTTTTATAGTTCAAGCGCGCTCCAGGTGCCGGATGACCAATATTATATGGAAACACCATTTGGAGAATCTTTCTTCCCTTCTCCTTCAGTAGGATACAGTATGGTAACTGTAAAGAACCTTCAGCGTGCCAATGTACATAGAAATGCCACAGGTTCTGTAGTACATGAATTTTATACAACAAAAGATTTCCCAACCATAACAAAGCAAACCGATCTTCAACCTATACCTGAAACCACAGACCCTGCAAGTCTTTCTTCATTGTTTAATGTAACTTCCATGAGTTATATGACAGCAAGTCAAGGGTACTCTATAGAGCTTAATGATATGAACGGCAAACCTAAGAAACAGGAGGTTTACCAGGAAGGCCAAACCACGCCTATAAGTTCAGTACAGTATTTTTATCAGTGTACACCTTACTTAGGCAATAATAGTTTTGAACTGAGTAATAATGTAACGGTAGTTAATCCTGATGGTAGCCTGGGGAAGAATAACATAGGAGTGTTCTTTGATGATGTTAATGATTTCCGCTCAGAGGAAACTGATAATACTTCTGCTGCGACAATGATCAACTTAGATGTTATAAATATAGCTGGGCTCCCGATTCCGATCCCAATGGTATTGCCTTCCAATACAAGCGAGTATATAAGATTTAGGTCATGTGTCAATACCAAGGTTATACAACGTTACGGCATTCTTGATAGTACAATTGTAACAGATCTTGGCTCTACTGTTAAAACCCAAAACCTTGCCTACGATGCGCAAACCGGTAATGTACTATTGACTAAAACCACTAATGATTTTAATGATTCGATATTCAATATGGCTTATCCTGCATATTGGTATTATAGTGGTATGGGTGCCGCATATTCTAACATAGGTGTGAGTATAAGTAATTCTACTACAACATTCACAAATGGTATTGCAATGATTCCCAATGCATCGAGTATGTTCTACCCAGGTGATGAGCTTGCACTTACTGGCTCAACGACTGGTATCGTCGCATGGGTTACCGCTGTCAATGGTAATAATATTACGGCGGAGTACAAGAGCGGGATTAAAGTAACCGGTCCTTTTACAAACCTTGAAGTGATACGTTCCGGTAGAAGGAATATGCAGGACATGGATATGGCGAATATCACATCTCTTGTTAACCCGATAAATAGTTTGCAGAGCAATTCATACCAGAAGATAACCCAGGCAAGTGCAAGAGAATATACGGATAGTTGGAGTACATATTGCAATTGCTTTACCCAGTCTGGTGATAATACCGATAACCCATATGTGCTTGGAATAAGAGGGAATTATAGATTGAAAACCTCCTTGCTTTATCTTACTACGAGGGATCAAAGCAATTTTGATAATAATACCAATATAAGGAGCGACGGAACATTCAATTCCTATAACCCATTCTATTCGGAGAGTGGTGGAAGCTGGCAAATGACCCCTAATAATTGGACCTATACCAGTTCGGTTACGAATTTTAACCCATATGGTCAGGAGATAGAAAGTGTAGACGCTTTAGGACGTTATTCTTCGGCCACGTTTGGTTACAATCAAACCTTACCCACTGCGGTAGCAGCGAATTCAAAATATCAGGAAATGGGTTTTGATGGATTTGAAGATTATGGTTTTGACGGTTGTGCAGACAATCATATGGATGTGAACCGGACAGGAATAGTTCTTGATCCTACACAAGCGCATACAGGCAGGCATAGCCTTCTGGTAACCAGCGGCACACCTGTAACCATCGGTGGGCAGATTACTACATGTACCCCTGTAAATCCATGTAATCTTACCTTATGCGGAATGAAAACAGGTAATGTTGACTTGTCTGTGCTTGAAATAGTTCCTGAAGGAGGTACGGCACCATATACATATAAATGGACAGGAGCAAACCTGTATTTTAATTCCGATGGCTACCCGGCCATTAAAACAAATTACAGTGGAAGTTATACTTTCACCATTAGTGTAACTGATAGCAAAGGATGTACTGCTCAGGCTACTGTTACTGGAAACTCTACTAGTTTTTCAGGCATTCCTCAATGTCCACCACCATGTAACCTTTCACTTTGTTATAATGCCGGGCCACAACAAAATCAGGTTTTTGTTCTGGCAGCTTCAGGTGGAAGTGGTAATTATACTTTTACCATTCCTTCAAGTGTACAATCTTCTACTTTAACAAGTAATGGTGAGTTTGTAATAGACTATTCGACCTTATTTAGAAATCTTCCACTTACTATCACCGTAACTGATGCTAATAATTCATCATGTAGTTATTCAACGGAAATTACGGGTGTGAGCCGATCGAATTTAACTACTACAAATCAAACTATACAATCTTGCTGCAGCCTTCAGTTATGTTATTCTGTAACACCTCAAAGCGACGGATCTACCGCAATAACGGTTAGCCCTGTCGGAGGTGCTGCTACATATTCATTTACTGGTATTAGGACTTCAGGCTTGGCTTCCGCTGTGACCTTCACAAATAATGGCTCAAGTTACACTGCGACATATAGCCCGAGTTACAATGGAAGTTTTGAGGTGTACGCTTCGGATGAGAATGGTTGTGTAGGGCAGGCTACAATAATATTTGATGGAGGTACAGTTAGTGCTTCGATTCCGGTTTGTAATTAGAAAGAATAATGGTAGTAGTTGATAATAAAAAAATGAGATTATACGATATAGTTAACAAATGAAATAGATGAAAGTTTTTTCTAAAATATCTCTTTTATATCTATTGTTGACGGCAGTGATCTTGGTGTCCTGTAACTCACGATTATTGTCTCAGGTGGTAATACTTCAACAGGGTTTTGATTCCACATCAGGCTCACATGATAATGGAACATGGACCACTGCTACCCAGATTCAGAATGGTGGAAACGCTTGGGCTGAACAATACACCAGTGGCAGTCGTGTAATTGAAGGTAATAATTCCTGTTCAGGTTGGTCAACATGTGAGGATGAAACTGGTAATGCATATGGTCTTACAGGGGGAGCACCTGTTTTTTCAGGTACAGGTACCAATATTGGGTATGGTAGTTCCAATACTAATTATTTTGCAATTTTTGATGACTATGATGTAGCAAGTGGTTCGTATGGTGGCATTTATACCCCTTATTTCAGTTTAACAGGTTATACTAACGCGACCTTGACATTTTACTGGAATAATGGTAATCCGACAGGGCCTTACAGTTCCTATATACAGGTGCAATACTGGAATGGAAGTACCTGGTCAAGCGGTACAAACTTTGGGGAAGCTGCAGGTAGTGTGGGTTGGCATGAAGCAACGATGTCGCTACCTTCGACAACCACAAGACTAGTATTCTTTGTTGTTTCTGATTACGAATATTATCCTGTCGCACTGGATCAAATAGAAATATATGCGACTCCACCATGTACAACTCCCAGTGCAACTATAACAAGTTCAACCAATGTAAATTGTTACGGAAATAGTACAGGTAGTGCTACAGTAAGTACAAACGGATCATCACCTACATATAGTTGGGCACCAACCGGACATACAGGAGGGACAACAGCCACCTATTCAGCTTTACCTGCTGGTACATATACAGCTACTGTAACAGTCCCAGGAGGATGCAGTAACACGGCAACAGTAACTATTACTCAGCCAAGTTCAGCTCTGTCGGCAAGTATAAGTTCTCATGCTAATGCAAGCCCATGCAGTACAAGTACCAACGGTTCTGCCACAGGAGCAGGCAGTGGCGGTACCTCACCATACACATATGCTTGGACACCTTCAAGCGGTGTAACCGGCGCAACGACAGCTTCTGCAAGCACCATGGCAGCAGGTACATACACATGCACTGTAACCGATGCCAAAAGCTGTACAGCAACAGCAACGGTAACTATTACTGCGCCAACAGCAGTTTCAGGAAGTATAAGCTCACAGACAAATGTTTCTTGTAATGGTGGTTCTAATGGCTCAGCTACCATAGCAGGTAGTGGTGGCACATCACCGTATACCTACTCTTGGTCACCGAGCGGCGGTAATGCGGCTACAGCAAGTAATCTTGCTGCAGGTACCTATACCTGCACTGTAAAAGATGCGAATAATTGTACTGGAACAGTTACGGTAACTATTACCCAGCCATCTGCTTTATCTGCAAGTATCAGTTCACATACCAATGTTCTTTGTTATGGCCAAAGTACAGGTACTGCAACTGCGGCAGGTAGTGGTGGATCTACTTCATATGCTTATTCCTGGTCTCCTTCTTCAGGAGTTACAGGTGCAACTACTGCCAGTGCAAGCACCATGGCTGCAGGAACCTATACCTGCACTGTAACGGATGCGAAAGGTTGTGTTGCTACAACAACAGTTAGTATTACACAATCGGGTACGGCTTTGTCTGCAAGTATTTCAAGTAGTAGTAATGCTCCTTGTAATGGTGAGCATGGAAGTGCAACCGTAACTGCATTAGGTGGAACATCTCCATATACCTATTCCTGGTCTCCGAGTGGAGGTGCAAATTCTACTGCAAGTCTTCTGGCAGGAAACTACACGGTTACTGTTACTGACCATAATAGCTGTACCGCCACAGCCACAGTAACTATAACCCAGCCCGATGTTTTTGGAGGATACATAGAACAAACAAATATTTGCGGATCGGTTAATGGGTCGATCACTGTATATGATGTAACCGGAGGTACTCCGCCATATACATATGCCTGGACACCCAATGTGAGCACTACGGCAACTGCTACTAATTTAAGTGCCGGCTCCTATACTGTACTTGTGAATGACGCGAATAATTGTGGTCCGCTGGAAGGAACAGCGACTGTGGTAGTGGCAACAGAGACAGTAAGCATAAGCTCTCATACAAATGTGTCTTGCAATGGAGGCGCAAATGGTAGTGCCACGGCATCTGCTGTTTCCGGTTCTACATATAGTTGGTCCCCTGGTGGAGCAACGAATGCAACTGCAAGTAGTCTTTCTGCCGGAACATATACCGTTACCGCTACAAGCCCTGGGGGGTGTACCGCAACAGCAACGGTAACTATAACTCAGCCATCTGCTGTAATTGTCACAATAAGTTCTTCTTCCAACGCCCCATGTAACAATGAGTATGGCAGCGCTACGGCTAGCGCATCAGGAGGAACATCACCATATACTTATTCCTGGTCATCAGGGCGAGGAACAAATGCAACAGCAAGTCTTAAGGCAGGAACATATACGGTAACTGCAACTGATAATCATGGATGTACTGGAACAACTACAGTAACAATTACACAACCCGCTGTGCTAGGTGGTTTCCTGGATGCTTATAACATATGTGGTACCGGTAATTACGGAATTCTTTCGGCTGATATAACCGGAGGTACTCCGCCCTATACATATACATGGACCCCAAATATAGGTACCGCGGATAGTATTACCGGTCTTGCACCGGGTAGCTATACCGTATCGGTAAATGATGCAAACAATTGCGGTCCGGTAGGAACGAACACAACCATTCAGGATATTCCGGCTGAAACGGTTACTATAACTACACATACCAATGTATTATGTAATGGAGGAACTAACGGAAGTGCTACGGCATCTGCATCGCCATCCAATGATTATGTATGGTCTCCCGGAGGTAATACAACAGCCACTATAAATAGTCTCGCAGCAGGTACCTATTCTGTAACCTCAACAAATAATAGTGATGGATGTACAGCCACCGCAACAGTGACTATTACCCAACCAGCCGCTTTGAGTGCATCTGTTTCTTATACGAATACCTGCAGTGGAAGCAGTAATGGAAGCGCAACCGTAACAGCCAGTGGTGGAACTTCACCATATACATATTCATGGAATACCAGCCCAGTGAAGACAACTGCTTCTATAACCGGTTTAGCGGCCGGAAATTATACTGTAACTGTAACTGATTATAACAGTTGTGTTGCTACAGCTACTGTAACGATAGGAACAAATGCAACACCAACTGTTTCTATCTCTCCATCTACACCTGCAATTTGCATAGGAAGTTCTGTCTCTTTAGCAGCTAGTGGAGCAAGTACTTATACATGGGCACCTAATACAAATTTAAGTGCATCAACAGGTACTCCGGTAACAGCTAATCCAACCTCAACAAGTACGTATACAATTACAGGAACAACATCGGGTTGTGCAGGCACGCAAATGGTAGTTGTTAATGTTAATCCTTTGCCTACAATAACTGTCACACCTTCTTCAGCAACAATATGCATCGGAAATTCCACATCACTGACTGTCAGCGGTGCAAGCACATATACCTGGAGCCCTAATACAAATCTGAGCGCTACAACAGGCACAGCTGTTACAGCCAGTCCTACTGTTACAATAACCTATACTGTAACGGGAACAAATTCAAATGGATGTATAAATACTAAGACAGTCGTTGTGACGGTAAATCCACTCCCAACGCTTACGATAACGCCTTCATCGGCTTCAATTTGTTCGGGAAGTTCAGCATCATTAACTGCTAGTGGTGCAAGTACCTATACCTGGACCCCTAATACAAACCTCAGTGCAACAACAGGCGCAACCATAACTGCTAGCCCAACTGTAACTACAACATATACAGCAACCGGAACAAATTCAAATGGATGTATAAATACTCAAACAATTGTTGTAACAGTAAATCCACTCCCAACGCTTACGATAACGCCTTCATCGGCTTCAATTTGTTCCGGAAGTT
>Ga0206830_1047_pt1 | contig 21588 bp, 19 predicted proteins | sample Alteio_BWOrgCont_76_FD_152884 | JGI IMG/M metagenome (GOLD analysis project Ga0206830, IMG submission 152884) | Enriched cells from forest soil in Barre Woods Harvard Forest LTER site, Petersham, Massachusetts, United States -... | ecosystem: Environmental > Terrestrial > Soil > Temperate forest >... | reverse complement strand
TGGCATCTGCATGATAATAAAAAGTTGTGTGGCAAGGAGGCTGCTGAAATACCAAACAGGGGTCGATCACCCCGGTAACATTTTTTGAGGAATCCAGTTGCCAGCTTATATCCATAGAAGAAAAGGGGGTATAAAATACTGCCGGGTCGCTTATAAAAAGGTCATTTATAACAGGAGAGGTACCACATTCAATAGTCATCTTATAAAAAAAACGGAAATTGGGAGTTACGCTGTCGCCAACCTGCGGCAGCCTGATATAGCTTATAGTACCCGTTTTGATTGATTCCGGAGTTTGGGCAAAACAAGATAGCTCCAAAAGAAAAAGCACTAAAAAAATAAATGCACGCATTCAATAAAACGGTTTTTAAAAGAAAAATTTATCATAAGGGAAAACAGAATGCAGGCAATTTTTATTCAGCAGGTTTATTATAATAAAATGCTTGTAAATTTACACGATTAATAGTTATAAAATCATTTTGAGAAAATTATAAATTATGGCAGATCAGCAACCCAATAATCAGTTAAACATTGAAATCAGCGAACAGGTAGCCGAAGGCGAATATGCCAACCTGGCTATTATTACACACAGCCATGCAGAGTTTGTAATCGACTTTGTTAATGTGATGCCAGGGACGCCGAAAAGCAAGGTGAAATCAAGAATTATTTTTACACCACAGCATGCAAAAAGGTTTATGAAGGCATTGACTGAAAATATTTCGAGATTTGAAGCAGCAAATGGAAAAATACAGGATTTGGAAGAAGTGCAGTTGCCGCTGAATTTTGGCGTGCCTACAGCACAAGCTTAAACTCAGGGATATTTATGTTGCGGGAAATCATTTTTACAAAATCCCTTCATCTGCAAAACTATAATAACCTTCTTCACTTACAATAATGTGATCTAGAACTTTAATGTCGAAATATTTTGCAGCTTCTTTTATTTTCAGCGTTAGCTCTTCATCGGCTTTGCTTGGTTTTAAACTTCCTGAAGGATGGTTATGGCAAAGTATAATGCTTACCGCATCTTCCTGCAAAGCTTTTTTTAAAATTATTCTTGGGTCGGCAACGGTGCCTGTAATGCCGCCCTGGCTGATGATCTCAAAATGATTGATTTTATTGGCACGGTTCAAAAACACAACAGCAAAAACTTCATGATGATGATCTTTTAATAATGCCTGCAGGTAATTTGCAATTTCGCCGCTTTCTCTTATCACAGTTTTTTCGAGTGCGGCGGCGGCTTGCCTGCGCCTGCCAAGTTCAAGCGCAGCTGTTATTGTAATGGCTTTTGCTTCGCCAATTCCTTTTATTTTCATTAAATCTTTAACTGACAATTTTCCCAGTTCACCAAGATTATTTTTACCCAGCTGAAGTATTTCTTTAGCAAGATCTACTGCGGTTTTATCTTTGGTGCCATTATTAATAAGAATCGCAAGCAATTCTGAATCGCTTAATGCAGTAGGGCTTTTACTGAGTAATTTTTCCCGCGGCCTGTCGTCTATCGCCCATTGTTTAATTGAGTGTTTGTGCTCTTGCATCGCTAATAGATAAGGTTTAGTTTTATTGAAGAATCAGGAAATAAATAATATTTACGCTGGTTCTCCGTTATAAAAATACGTTTTATCAGTTGAAACCGTATCCATTGAAATCTAAATCCAAAAATCTATGAAACCTAAAACCTTCTCGGCTATTGGCGGCTGGCAATCTTTTCTTTTTTGCGTTGGTATGTATGTTGTCGCGCTGTTTTTTTCTATTTTCGTTTGTTCGTCTATTTTTTATGCTATTAATAGCAAGTCTTCAGTTTCTAAAGCAGAAACGGAAAAGGCTTCTGTTGCAAGTTCGGGCAAGCAGGAACTGGCATCTGTTGCACATTAATGCAATTGTTTTGTTTCTTATGATAATAGATTTTATTAACATGATCGGTTAATAATTTTATTAATAGCTACTGGCTTGCTATTGTTTTTTCGGTTATATCTTCGCCGCTAATATTCCCCAATATTATGGAGCGAACAGCCAAAATTTTTTCAGGTACAGGTTCCAGGTACCTTTCTGAAAAAATAACCCAGCAATTTGGTAATACACCCGGCAAAATAACCATCCAGCATTTTAGTGATGGCGAAATACAACCAGTGTTCCAGGAGAGCATCCGTGGCGATATGGTTTTTCTTATACAAAGTACATGTTCACCAGCTGAAAATTTATTGGAATTATTATTAATGATTGACGCGGCGCGCCGCGCTTCCGCTTATAAAGTTGTTGCTGTTATTCCTTATTATGGTTATGCACGGCAAGACAGGAAAGACAAACCACGCGTTGCTATCGGTTCAAAGCTCGTGGCAAATATGCTTGTAGCTGCAGGCGCCGACAGGATTATTACAATGGATTTACATGCGCCTCAAATTCAGGGTTATTTTGATATACCTGTAGATCACCTCGACAGTTCCGCGATTTTTATCCCTTATATAGAACAACTTAAACTGGAAAACCTTACCTTTGCGGCCCCTGACGTGGGAAGCGCCAACCGCATACGTGAAATGGCTGCTTATTTCAACACGGATATGGTGATTTGTGATAAGCACCGGAAACGTGCAAATGAAATAGCAAGTATGGTTGTGATTGGCGATGTTACGGACCGTGATATAGTTCTTATAGATGATATTTGCGACACTGGCGGAACGCTTGCAAAAGCTGCAGGATTATTAAAAGAAAAAGGTGCAAGAAGTGTGCGTGCATTGTGTACACATCCTGTATTAAGCGGCAATGCATATGCAAATATTGAAAACAGTGTGCTTGAAGAATTGATTGTATGCGATACAATTCCTTTACAAAAGCAAAGCGATAAAATAAAAGTATTAAGTGTTGCTGAATTGTTTGCAGTTGCCATCAGGAATGCGCATGAAAATAAAAGTATTACCAGTTTGTTCATCCATTCGCAATTAAGAAATAAATAAAAGCGTCATTAATAAATCAACATAAAAATGAAAACAATTACAATCGAAGGACAACTCAGGACCGGACACGGCAAACAAGCCACCCGCCAACTCCGCTCTGAGGGAAATGTACCCGGTGTAATTTACGGGGGTGCTAAAGAGCTGAGTTTTTCAGCTCCGGCTACTGCTTTCAAAACCCTTGTTTATACACCGGATTTTCAGTTAGCAGATGTCAAATTAAATGGCAGTTCTTACAAATGTATTTTGAAAGATTTGCAGTTTGACAAAGTAACAGATCAATTGATCCATGTGGATTTTATGGAACTGGTAGAAGACAAAAAAATCATTGCCACCATTCCTATTAAATTTACAGGTTCTCCTGCCGGCGTAAAAGCCGGTGGTAAATTAATTACCAAAATAAAAGCCCTGAAAGTTAAAACCTATCCAAAATATTTGAAAGAAAATATCAAGGTGGATTTAACCAACCTGGAATTGAATGGCAACGTTCGCGTTGAAGATGTAAAAGTGGATAATTATGAAGTCCTCAATTCACCACGTATTCCTATTGCTTCAATCGTCCTTACGCGCGAATTGAAACAGGAAGAATCTACTACAGCTGCGCCAGCTGCTGCCGGTGCTGCTAAACCAGCCGCCGCCGCAACCGCTGCTGCTGCGCCAGCCAAACCAGCTGCTGCAAAAAAATAGGATTATTTCTTTTTTATTAATATTGACCTGGCTTTTTATGGCCAGGTTTTTTATGTTCTGCCACTATATAGCCAATTAAATTGCATATCATTTTTTTAATGTATTTTCAATTTATTATTTTGCAGATTTGGTTGTATGGGAAAGTTTTTAATTGTTGGTTTGGGCAATGTTGGATCAGAATATGCAGCAACAAGGCATAATATCGGGTTTGATGTTGCAGATTATCTCGCTTACAAGCATGCAGGTAATTTTAAAATGGAAAGGCATGCTTTGCTTGCTGAAATGAAATATAAAGGCAAAATACTTATTTGCATCAAACCCACAACGTACATGAACCTGAGCGGCAATGCAGTTAAGTACTGGATGGATAAAGAAAAGATTGGAATAGAAAATATTCTTATTGTTGTGGATGATTTGGCATTGCCTTTAAACCGGCTCAGGTTGCGGGCTTCAGGCAGCGATGCCGGGCATAATGGATTAAAAAGTGTACAGGAAGTGCTGGGTACAGATGCTTATCCGAAATTACGTTTTGGAATTGGAAATAATTTTCCTAAAGGCATGCAGGTAGAATTTGTATTGGGTAAATGGCAGCAGGAAGAATTGCCATTAGTGAGATTGAAAATCAAAAAATCTGTTGAAGTAATTGAAAGTTTTGTAAGCACAGGTATAGAAAGAACCATGAACCAATACAATAAATTAGAAATTACTCTCTGATTTGTAAGCGGGAATCTTTATTTTCGCATGATTATTGTTTCAATCAGTATTAATTATTTTTGTAAGTAGTAGTTTATAATATTTTAGTATTCAATATTCCTTTGTAATTTCCATGCCTTTCCAGGTAATTATTAATCAATAATTTTCTATTTTAAACCTATATATCGAATATGAAAATATTCTGTGTTGGCCGTAACTATGTTGCGCACGCCAAAGAACTAAATAATGAAATACCCGATGAGCCTATCATTTTTATGAAGCCGAAAAGCGCTTTATTGCAGGCCCATACCCCTTTTTACTATCCTGAATTTACCAATGAATTACATTATGAATGTGAATTGGTGTTCCGCATTTCAAAAAACGGGAAGTATATACAGGAACGCTTTGCCAATAAATATTATGATGCAGTAACTGCAGGCATCGATTTTACAGCACGCGATATACAAAACGAATTAAAAGAAAAAGGACTTCCATGGGAAAAGGCAAAGGCATGGGACAACTCTGCAGCAATCGGCAAATGGATTCCACTCCAGGATATCAAAAATAAAAAAGACATCAATTTTTGTTTGTATAAAAATAAAGAAATTGTGCAGCAGGGTAATTCAGGATTAATGATTAATAATTTTGATAAAATACTTGCTTATATCTCTAATTATTTTTCTGTGAACATTGGCGATCTTGTTTTTACTGGCACACCCGCCGGTGTTGGCGAATGTGTTGTTGGTGATGAACTGGAAGCTTTTATTGAAGACCAGTCTTCATTTTCACTGGAAATAAAATAGTTATTGCTTAAACCTTCATATATCAGCCATCCTGTAATCAGGATGGTTTTGTTTTTAGTTGAAGGACACATCTCTTACATTTGCTGCTTAGATTACTTGCCATGATAAATCCGGATATTTTATTAAAGGCTTATCGTTTAATGTGTACATCAAAAGCGATGGCCGAGATATATGAAAGCAATCGTTCTATCTGCAAGTATGTTCACTCAACTTCCCGCGGCCACGAAGCCATACAACTCGCTACAGCATTTCATCTTTTGCCATGCGATTACGTAAGCCCTTATTACCGCGATGAAAGTTTGTTGCTTGGTTTAGGTTTTACACCATATCAGTTAATGCTGCAATTGCTTGCAAAAGCAGATGATATTTTTACCGGCGGAAGAGAATATTATTCTCACCCAAATTATAAAGTCGATGATAAGCCAACCATCATTCATCAAAGCAGCGCTACCGGAATGCAGGCAATTCCAACAACTGGTATTGCGCAAGGTTTACAATATTTGGAAACTATTCAATCTGATTTATTAAAAAAAGGGATTAATGAAGAAATGCCGATTGTTATTTGTTCACTCGGCGATGCAAGTATTACAGAAGGCGAAGTGAGCGAAGCATTTCAGTTTGCTGTATTAAAAAAATTGCCAATCATTTATTTAATCCAGGATAATGGCTGGGGAATCAGCGCAACTGCAAAAGAAACAAGATTAATGGACGCGTATGATTATGCCGCCGGCTTTCCCGGTTTGCAGCGTTTACGCATCGACGGTAGTAATTTTGAAGAGAGTTATGAAACGATGCAACGTGTTATTAATGATGTTCGCAAAAACAGGGTTCCATTTATTATCCAGGCAAAAGTTCCGTTATTAAATCATCATACAAGCGGTGTAAGAAAAGAATTTTACAGATCAGCAGAAGATTTACAAAAACATTTTGCAGATGATCCAATACCAAAATTAAGAAAACAATTAACTGATATTGGAATTGCAGAAGAACATTTATTATCTGTTGAAAAAAATGCTTCGCAATTGGTTGCCGACCATTTTAAGCAAGCTGTTGCTGCACCCGAACCGGAAATTTCTTCTGTAGAAAATTTTGTTTTTTCACCATCAGTTATTAATGAAGAAACTGGAGAACGCAATCCGGAAAGATCGGAAAAAATAATGATGGTTGATGCCGCACTATTTGCTATCCGAGAAATTATGCAGGAATTCCCCGAAGCAATTTTATACGGGCAGGATGTTGGAAAGCGCCTTGGTGGCGTATTTCGTGAGACAGCAACATTAGCTGATCAATTTGGTGAACACCGTGTTTTTAATACAGCAATACAGGAAGCATACATTATTGGTTCAACAGTTGGTATGTGCGCTGCTGGTTTAAAACCAATTGTTGAAGTGCAGTTTGCAGATTATATTTATCCTGGTTTTAATCAGCTCGTAACAGAAATTTCAAAATCATGTTATTTAAGTTGCGGCAAGTTTCCTTTGCAATTATTAATACGTGTTCCTGTTGGTGCATATGGCGGCGGCGGCCCTTATCACAGTGCAAGTATTGAAACAACTTTGCTTTCCATTAAAGGAATAAAAATTGTTTATCCATCAAACGCTGCTGATATGAAAGGATTAATGCGCGCTGCATTTCTCGATCCAAATCCTGTGATAATGCTTGAGCATAAAGGCTTGTACTGGAGTAAAGTTCCCGGAACCGAAGAGGCAAAAACAGCTGAGCCATCTTTCGGCTATGCATTACCGTTAGGAAAAGCAAATATTGTTTTGCATGCAGATGAATTGAAAATTATTAATGGCGAAACCTGCTGCATCATTACTTATGGAATGGGGGTTTACTGGGCAAAGTCTACTGAAAAAAATTTTGCCGGGCAAATTGAAATTGTTGATTTGCGTACATTATTTCCGTTGGATGAAGAATTGATTTTTGAAACGGTAAAGAAACATGGAAAATGTTTATTAATAACTGAAGAACAACAAAACAATTCTTTTGCGGAAGCATTGGCAGGAAGAATTTCAAAACATTGTTTTTCTTTTTTGGATGCGCCTGTTGAAGTGATTGGCGCATTAAACCTTCCGGCAGTTCCTTTAAATATTAATTTAGAAAATGCGATGCTGCCAAATGCAGAAAAAGTTAAACAAAGGATAAATAGTTTACTCAATTATTAATGAAAGTTTATTTGAGTAAACTAATTTCTTTATTAATAGTTATAAAAAAATGATTCTTATTAAGTGAATCGTTTTATTCACAAAAACCTTTTTTTAAATTTTAGTTGTATCTTGAACGCCTCGCAAAAACTCCAATTTTTGATCATGATGAAAAGAACTGATTTTGTATATTCTGAAGAACGCGAACCGCACCGCATAAGGACAAAACAAATTCTTAAAGAGCACCCGGAAATGCGCAGGTTGATTGGTAAAAATCCATACACCATTTTTGCTATAATAGGTTTGGTAACTTTCCAGGTTGCGGCTGCATGGCTCGTTCACGCGCAATCGTGGTGGATAATAATTGCTGCTGCATATATACTCGGCGCATTTGCTGATCATGCATTGTTTGTAATGATACATGAATGTGCGCACCAGCTTTTATTCAGAAGCCGCCCGGCAAACAGGCTTGCAGGGATACTCGCAAACATGCCACAACTTTTTCCAAGCTCAGTTTCTTTTGAACGTTATCATATCAAACATCATTCGTTCCAGGGCGTACATGAACTGGATGCAGATTTACCAAACCGCTGGGAAGCAAAACTCATTAATAATTATTTTATTGGTAAAATAATCTGGTTATTGTTTTATCCATTTTTTCAAGTGTTTCGCATACAACGTTTGCGAGAAATAAAACCATTTGATAAATGGATTGCATTAAATTTTATTTTGCAAATAATTTTTATTGCAGGAATCTGGATTGCATTCGGGCCAAAAGCAATTGCTTATTTATTATTAAGTTTTTTCTTTTCCGTTGGATTGCACCCGCTTGGCGCAAGATGGGTACAGGAACATTATTTAACGCATGAAGAACAGGAAACATACAGTTATTATGGTGTGCTGAACAATGTTGCTTTTAATGTTGGTTATCATAATGAGCATCATGATTTTCCTTCTATTCCATGGAATAAATTGCCGAAAATACGTAATACGGCACCCGGTTTTTATAACACATTATATTATCACACTTCGTGGACGAAATTATTTTTTCGTTTTTTATTTGATAAAGAAATTTCGTTGTACTCACGCGTTATCAGGAAAGAACGCGGCAAAGTTGCATTAACAGATCAATCCGTTCCGGATGCAGATTTGGTGAAGCAAAGCTGATTTTAATTCTTATTAATAAACGCTACTGTTTTTATTATTAATAAATAGAACGGTGGCGTTTTTATTTTAACTCCATTCTAATTTAATTCCCGCCAGCACTAACTATATTTGCATTTCGTTTTTGCAGCACAGTTTTAATACAACTTCTTTTTTACTCCTTGCTTACCAGGAATTGTGCGCTGATTTTTTGTAATTAATTTTATTAGCAATGGCGTTTATTGATAAAGTACGTAATCAATTAAAAAAAACATTTGATAATATCAGGAATGAAAGACTGAAATTAAATTTGCTGCAAGCCATTCCATACTGGGTTGCATCATTAATAACGGGCCTGCTTGCCGTTTTATATGCAAGGCTTTTTGCAATGGCAGAACATACAACTTCGTACATCGTCCATCATTTTTTTTATGCATTGTTTATTATAACGCCGGTTTGTTTTTTAGTTGCAAGATGGCTTGTAAAAAAATACGCGCCATATTCGCGCGGCAGCGGAATACCACAGGTAATGGTTTCTATAGAACTGGCAACGCCAAAGTATAATGAAAAAGTAAATAAACTTTTAAGCGTGCGCATCATTTTTATAAAAGTATTATCAAGTTTAATAATGGTAATTGGCGGCGGCGTAATCGGCAGGGAAGGCCCGACCATTCAAATTGCGGGATCTGTTTTCAGAAAAATAAATCAATGGCTGCCTGGCTGGTGGCCAAAAATTTCTAAAAAAAATATGATAATGACTGGCGCTGCAGCCGGCCTTGCTGCTGCGTTCAACACACCTTTGGGCGGAATTGTTTTTGCAGTTGAAGAACTTACAAAAACACATATCAGTTATTTTAAAACAGCCATCTTCACTTCGGTTATTATTGCAGGATTAACAGCGCAGGCATTGCTCGGCCCATATTTATATCTCGGTTATCCGAATGTAAATAATGTTTCGCCATATATTTTTTCGGGTGTTATTGTCGTTGCACTGCTCACGGGTTTAGCTGGCAGCGCAATGTCGAAGTTGATTTTATTTTTAATGAGATGGAAATCGAAATTTAAATTTTCGTGGCAGCACATTTCTTATATAATCGTTTGCGCATTAATCATTGTTTCATGCGCATATTTTATTGACGAAAGGGTTTTTGGATCCGGCAAAGAAATTATGGCGACAACATTATTTACCACACATAAATATTTGCCGTGGTATATTCCTTTATTAAGAATTGCAGGCCCGGTGTTTTCATTTTCAACAGGTTCATCCGGCGGCATCTTTGCACCTGCATTAAGCGCGGGTGCAAGTGTTGGATCATTTCTTTCAAGCTTGATGCATTTGTCAGATGCAAATACTAATTTATTAATCTTATCAGGCATGGTTGGTTTTTTAACGGGCGTAACACGCACTCCGTTTACTTCGGCAATTTTAGTTTTAGAAATGACCGACAGGCACAATATGATTTTTTATTTGATGCTTGCAGGATTAATTGCAAACCTTTCTGCTATTGTTGTTGATAAGCATTCTTTTTATGATCATCTTAAATTTCAATACATGCGGCAACTTGAAAAAGAAGATCAGCAAAATAATATTATTGCTGTGCCAGCTCCGGCACAGTAGTGATATAAGTTACAGCCAATCATTTTTTTTATCATCTGATTTTTATCATTTAGTTTAGTGCACTCACATATCCCTGATGTATTATATTGTTTACAGTTTTTTTTATTTGGTCTCATTGTTGCCAATGCGTGTGTTATATATCATCTCCGATTTTATATACATTATCGTTTATCATTTGCTGGGTTATAGAAAAGATGTTGTGATGGATAATCTTGAAAAAGCATTCCCCGTAAAAACAAATGAAGAACGAATTAAAATTGCCAAACAATTTTATCACAACCTGCTTGATTCTTTTATAGAAACGATTAAACTATTAAGCGTTTCGAATAAATTTTTAGGAAAACGTGTGACTGCAAACTGGGAAGCGCTTGAACCAATATATAAAACAGGAAAGAGCTGCCAGATGCACCTTGGCCATACATTTAACTGGGAAGTAGGACAGCATGTACTTACAGAGCATACCAAATACCAAATATTGGTTGTGTATATGCCAATTTCAAATAAAATTTTTGAAAAACTGATGTACACATTGCGCACACGAAATGGCAACATTTTTATTTCAGCCACAAATATGCGCACAGAAATGCCAACGTTTGCAAACACACAATATTTGCTTGGGCTTGTTGCTGATCAAAGCCCCGGCAGCATGCACAATGCATACTGGACAAATTTTTTGGGACGGCCAACCCCATTTGTTTCTGGTCCCGAAAGAGGTGCAAGGGCAGGAGCGTTACCGGTTTTTTTTACTTCAATAGTAAAGCCAAAGCGCGGTTATTATAAAGCAAGTATAGAACTTGCATGTGAAGATGCAAGTGTTTTAAAAGAAGGCGAACTAACTATAGCATACGCGCATTACATGGAAAATGCAATCCGTAAAAATCCTGAAATGTGGTTATGGAGCCACCGCAGATGGAAACACAATTGGAAACCTGAATTTGAAAAAAACTGGATTGGAGAAGACGAACCAATTTTATAAAATGAATATTAATCTTTGTATTTATTTAAACCTGCGATAATTCCTTAAGCGCTTTAACGAGCACATCCAGTTCATCCGGCATTGTATATAAATTTGGTGTAATCCTGCAGCCATGCACGTTTGCGCCATCAATAGCAACAGTATAAATATTATATTTCTTCAATAGTATTTCTGCTAAATCAGCAGGTTTCATATTTTTTATACCAACATTCGCAATGCCACATGAGCGTGATGGATCCGAAGGTGTGTTTACAATTACATTATTAATATCACGCACTTTGCTTGTCCAGTATTGTTGCAAATAACGCAGGCGGGCTTCTTTTTTTTCTGCGCCGATTTTTTCATAATAATCAATTGCACCTTCAATCGCTAAATCAGTGTGAACAGGATGTGTGCCAATATGGTTAAGCCGTAAAATATCATCTTCTTTTCTTTCTGCATCTGCAAGTAGCGGCCATATTTTTTTAATGTTTTCTTTTCTTACATATAAAATTCCTGCACCAAGCGGCGAGCTTAACCATTTATGTAAACTCGCCCCAAAATAATCGCAATTCAAATCAGCAATTTTAAATTGAATGTGCGCAATTGTATGTGCGCCATCAACCATTGTTTCAACGCCTTTGCTCCTTGCCGTGTCGCAAATTTTTTTTACAGGTAAAATTTGCCCGGTAATATTAATCATGTGTGAAAGCAGCAGCAGCCTGGTTTTGCCCGTTATTGCCTTTGCATACAAATCAATAATTTCTTCATCTGAAGAAGGATGGTTTGGAACAGAAATAATTTTTGTGACAATACCATACTTTTTTGCAGCCTGCTTAAACATTTCGAGCATGGAACCATAATCCTGTTCAGCCATCACAGCTTCGTCACCAGCTTTCCATGGAAAGCCGCCAATTATCATATCAAGTGATTCTGTAGTATTTCTCGTAATAATTAATTCTTCTGCACCGCAACCACAAAGCGTTGCCAATCGGGCGGCAATATTTTTTTTATTCTCAAACTGAACGGTGCGCATGTAATACGATCCCTGGTAATTTACTTCACGTATTTTTTTGATATAATTTTCCAGTAACGATTCGGGTAAAAAATTGTAATAACCATTTTCAAGATTAATATAATCCGGTTTAAGTTTATAGCCGCTTCTTATAGCTGCCCAGAATTCTTCATCTTTTGCAATATCTGCAACAGGTTTATCACTAACACTTTTTATTAATGCCGCCATTGCATTTGATGAAAGCGGCAGGCTGAAACCCGCGACAGCCAGGCCTTTTAAGAAGGAACGTTTATTCATACATTTTTTTGAGAAAATGAAAAGTAAAGACTGACTGAAATTTACAGAATAAAAACCAATTGCAAATCAAACAAAACTTTAATTGATGAAATGCTTTAAAAAACCGGTTACCGCATTATCAGTTTTTCAATCTCGTGTATATAAACCGCACCAACCGGCAGCGGAATTTGATTTATCCAAACAGTGCTTTTCTCAATTTTATTTATCCGTGATTTTGCTGCAATGAAAGAACGGTGAATTCTTATAAATAAATTTGCAGGCAATAATTCTTCCACTTCATTCATTGTTAACCGCGACAATATTTTTTTATTGATTAATACAAACTGCATATAATTTCCATTGCTTTCCACATACAAAATTTCATCAAGCTGAATTCTTATTTGTTCATAACCACTTTTAATAAAAACCGATCCGGGCAATGATTGATTGCTGGTATTATTTTTAAGTTTATGCTGTTCATAAGCTTTATTGCATGCTTTTAAAAACCGTGATTGTGAAAATGGTTTTAGCAAATAATCAATCGCATCAAGTTCAAAACTTTGCACAGCATGTTCGCTGTAAGCCGTGGTGAAAATGACCATTGGCGGATTTGCAATGGATTTAATAAAATCTATTCCTGAAATATCCGGCATTTTTATATCAAGAAAAATGAGATCAACTTTTTCGTTTTGTAAAAAATCAATCGCTTTAAATGCATCAGTAAAACAATCAAGCAATTCAATAAAAGAAATTTTTACAGAAAGGGTTTTAATCACTTCCAGCGCAATCGGTTCATCATCTATTGCAATTGCTTTCAGCATTTTTATGGAATTGCTTTTCTTCAAATGTAAATATCTTACAGCAAACTATGGCTGAATGGAGAGGTGAATAAAAAATTCTTTATCATCCCTGTTTACTGATGCCTGGAATTTACCTCCATAAATTAATTTAAGCCTTTCAAGGACATTCTTAAAACCAATTCCTGATCTTTCTTTTTCCGGATCATTTTCATGCCTTGCATGTACACTGTTATGCACTTTAAAAACGATATTTTTTTCATCACAATCAAGATTAATTTTTATCCACGATTTTTCTTTCAAACTAATTCCATGTTTAAAAGCATTTTCAACAAATGGTATTAATAGCATCGGTGCAATTTTGTGATTGCAATTTTGATCGTTAATGTTGTCTTCAATAATAATTTCAGGCGATGATTGTGTACGCAATTTTTGCAGTGAGATATAATTTTTTAAATATTCAATTTCCCTGCTCATTGGAATGAAGTCAAGATTATTTTCGTGAAGCATAAAACGCATCATATCGCCAAGCTTTTGAATACCGTTTGCTGTGCGTTCTGCATTTTCCTGTAATGCGGTCCCATACAGCGTATTAAGCACATTAAATAAAAAATGAGGATTGATTTGCGAACGTAAAAACTGTAAATCTGTTTTTGATTTTGCAATTTCTTTTTCTGCACTCCGCAAAAGCTGTATTTCGTCTTTTCTTTTTTGATATACGAGCCAGCTAATCGGTGTTATAATAAATAACTGAACAGCCATGCTAAAAATAAACCCAAACAAATACATGGTATGCACAATAAAAACGAATGGAAGAGAACATAGGAAGGCCGTCAATAATAACCGGATCAAAACGGGCTGGTAAATAAACGAATTTTCTTTTTTGAAAGGAAGCAACCAGTATAAATTGCTCATAAACATCAGTAGCAAACAAGGGACAATAAAAAAGTATGCGAAAAAAGACCTGTAGCTGCCGATAAAATTAAATGAAATTAAAAAGAAAGGAATAAGCAGGTATTCAACTGTGAACAAGGTTATTTGATTGCAGATTAGAATCCTGTAATTTTTTTTATTTCCAGGCCTTTCGATAAAATTAATAATCGTTTCACGTATGCAAACATACAATGCATAAAAACCAAACATCGCAAATACAGACAGGAAGGTGTTTTCGAGCCCCATTAATGGTTTTGGATGAAACCCATTTCCCGGGAAAAAAGTAAAACCCGGATAACTGAAATAACATTCATTAATAAAATATTCAGAGATATTCAATCCAACGCCAAGCAGAAAAATGATTAATACTATTTGAATAATAAGCCATAAAAAATTTTGTAAAACTTTACGCGCCATTCCCTGCAAGGATATTTTTTTAAGTGAAACAGAAACTTTGGAAGTACCTGCCTGAAATTTTTTTGGAAATAATAATCGCGGTATGGTAAGGAGATTTACAAACAAATAAGCGAGAAAGATTAATAAGCCGGCGCCAATTTGCGGAAGCAACATGTTTCTGTAAATATTGAACGGAACATGGTTTTGAATAAACGGAGCTGCAAAGCCTTCATTAATTTGCTGCTGAGAAAGATTGAGCATGTGCCACAAATATCCGCCAAGTGTAATAATGGCAACTATTGTTGCGAATATCATTTCATGTTGCCTCCATCTTACTTTCATAAATAATTATTTTAAAGCAAGATTAGTGCATCAGCAAAAATGTTTTTTGCAAATGTGATGAAACTGCCGGAAGATGTGATGAAACAGTAGATTTATAGAAATCAGCGGGAAGCAGTATATAATTTCAACTCAATAATATTTTCAGGAATTGTTTTGTTCCATTTGTTATGAATGACCAAAGCCGCGCCCAAAGCGGTTGCCTGCGAAACAGATGTGGCATATATTTCAATATCCGGGTATGCATTTGCAAGTAATTGCATATAAATTTCGTTTTTGCTAAAGCCACCATCAACAAATATTTTTTTAACGTGTGTATTACTTAATACAAGATTTGTACTTTTTACCTGCTGTAAAATAATTTCTGAAATTAAATGATGATATGCTTCTTCATAATTTGAAAATCCTGCTGCAGATTTTTTTCCAAAAAATTTTTCATCATAAGAGATGGTTGTAAAATAATCGATTGGTTTCTTAAATTTTGCTGATAATAATTTTGTTTTCTTTTCGTGTTCGTAACCTGCGAATAAACGCGATGCTTTTACAGGTTTGCCATCATAAGAAAGATAGCACAGGCAATCATTGTTCAGCTCATATTCAGTTAACGGAGAATTATTAAAAGGGTTTAAACTGATGCACCAGGTGCCAGTTGATATTAAAACAAAAGGTTCTTGAAATGAATGTAAATAAGGGATTAATGCAGCAGAACTATCATGCAATCCATAACCAGCAATTATTTTTTTATTATTAAATTCAAATGTTGTTGTTGTATCACAAGGAAATAATGGTGCAAAAATATTTTCCAGATCTTCCTCCTTTATCCAATCGTGATATTCATTTTCAGCAAAATTCCAAAGGTTTGTATGGCAGCCAATACTTGTAATATCTGCTGAAATCTTGTCGGTTAAAACATAACTTAAATATTGCGGCAGATGTAAAGCAGTTTTTATTTTCTTAAAAATTTCAGGCTTTTCATATTTCAACAGGTATAATTGCATGCCGGAATTTAAATTGCCCAGAACCGGCGATGCTGTTTGTTTTGAGAAGAAATTTTCGCCGCCATATTTTTTATAAAATTGCTTTTGTAATTTTTGCGGATAAGGGTTTAAATAATTGTATAAAGGCGCGCAAACGTTATTATCAGCATCTAAATAAACAAAGCTTGCACCATGACCTGAAAAATTTACAGCATTAACATCGAAGCGTTCATCTTTTGTTATTTTATCAAAAACACTTTTGATCCATGCTGTTAATGCACCAATATCTTCGCATGTAAAACCATCTTCATCTTTTGTTTCTTTCAGTTGCACATTTTCTTCATGCACTATTTTATAATGTTCATCAAACAATAATATTTTTTTGTTGGTTTTGCCAACATCAAAAATTGCTATAACAGGAACTTTATTCATAATCCCGTTGTAATCGTTTTCAATCCTCTTTCTTTTATTAATTGTTCCCTTACTTTTTCATCACGGTAAATTTCCATCGGCTGCAAAGCGCCGCCACACCTCAATCTTGCTTCTGCAACCAATGTGCGCACATCTGTTCTGAATGCGTGCTGCAAAATTTCCTGCGCAGATACAACGTCATTATTATTTTGCGCTTCCGTTAATTTTTTTCGGTCAACAAGCAAAGCCTGTGCATACGTTATCATTATTGCTTCAACAGATTGCAATAAATCTTCCAGCGGATCTTTTACATTATGGCTTGCATCAATCATCCATGCCAAACCCGTTGCATGGTTCATTCCTTTCATATCCATGCCTTCAACCAGTTCATTAAAAATTAAAAACAGCTGGTATGGTTTAATGCTTCCAACAGTTAAATCATCATCGCCATATTTACTATCGTTGAAATGAAAACCGCCAAGTTTTCCTTCCATTAATAATAAGGAAACAATCTGTTCAATATTTGCATTTGGTAAATGATGGCCGAGGTCAACAAGTGTAAAAGCTTTTTCACCAAGCTTTGAAGCATATAATAATGATTGTCCCCAATCACCAACAGTGGTTGAATAAAAATTTGGTTCGAAGGCTTTGTATTCAACAAACATTTTCCAGTTTGATGGCAATGCAGAATAAATTTCCTGCAAACCAGATAATGTATTTTGAAATGCTTTCCTGAAATTTAATTGCCCCGGAAAACAGGAGCCATCGCTCAGCCAAACGGTAAGCGATTCGGAACCCAATTCAATTCCATATTTTATCACTTCAATATTATGTGCGATGGCTTGTTTTCTTACTTCTTTATTTACATGTTGTAAAGATCCAAATTTGTAACTCAGTTTTTGATCGGGCTGATCCTGGAAAGTATTTGAATTCATGGCATCAAATAATAAACCATGATGTGATGCTAATTTTTTTATATGCTGAGTGTCTTTTGGAATATCCCACGGAATATGCAACGATATTGCGCCGCTTGATTTGTTGAGCGTATGCAGCAAACCAATGTCTTCAATTTTTTCTTCAAGATTTCTTGGCTCGCCGCTGCCGGGAAAACGGCCAAACCTTGTGCCGCCTGTACCCAGCGCCCAGCTTGGGATTGCGATTTGAAACGCAATTAATTTTTGTAAAATATTTTCAGCATCTTTTATTTCTTCATTAATAAAATCAAACCTGCGCTTGTGTTCTTTTAATAAAGAATGATTGTGCCCTTCAATTTTATTTTTTTCGATCTGCATGTGTTTTTATTTATGGTAAATAAAATACTTCTTTTAACGCAGCGCTAACCGGTGAGTTGTCATCATTCGTTTCCATAATATCTTTCATATAAGCCCACCATTTTTGCATCACGGTTTGCATTGGCAAATCACTGAGCTTTGAATCATCTTCAATAAAAAAATAAGCAAACAAATAATTTGTTTCTTCATCCAGAAAAATAGAATAATGTTTTATCCCAGTGTGTTTTAATAATGCTTTTAATTCCGGCCACAATTCATCATGCCGTTTTTTATATTCAGCTTCGCAGCCTTTAAATAATTTCATTTTATGCGCTACACGTTGCATTGTTAATGGTTTTATTTTTACCGCACAAATGCCATTGCAACACCGCCGTCAACATTCAAAACATTTCCGGTTGATTTATTCATTAATCCGCCAACAAATACAAAACATGCATTCGCAATATCTTCAGGTAAAATAATTTCATTGAGCAAAGTGCGTTTTGCATAATATGCAGGAAGCTCTGAAACGCTGACGCCGTAAGCCTTTGCGCGGCCCTCTGCCCATGCGCCTTCCCAGATTTTGCTGTCGGAAATTACTGCATCAGGATTAACAACATTCACACGGATTTTATCTTTTCCCAACTCTGCAGCATTCAACCTGCTTAAATGTAATTGCGCAGCTTTTGCGGATCCGTATGCTGCATTATTCGGTCCGCTTACTAATGCATTCTTGCTAACAATATTAATTATATCGCCGCCGGAATTTTGTTTGCGCATTATTTCCACACCTTTTTGCGTAATGAGAAATTGCCCTTTCACTAAAATATCATACAACAAATCCCAGTCTTTTTCTGTGTGTTCTTCCAGCGGTTTTGAAATGGAAATGCCTGCGCAGTTTACAATAATATCAACGCCGCCAAATGACAATGATGCAGCGCTGTATGTTTTATTAATCGTTGAAACATCAGTCACGTCAAGTATTTCAGCGGTGAATGCATCTTTGCCATATTGTTTTAAAAATTCTTCGTTTGCATTTTGCAAACGTTGCGAATCGTTATCATTAATAACAACACATGCGCCTTCGTCAGCAAATTTTTTAGCGATGGCTTTTCCAATTCCGCCGGCGCTGCCCGTTATTAATGCAATGCGGCCGCTTAATGATTTTGGTTTTGGCATGCGTTGCAACTTTGCTTCTTCGAGTAACCAGTATTCGATGTTGAATGCTTCCTGTCTTGGTAAAGATGTATATGATGAAATAGCTTCGGCGCCTTTCATTACATTAATTGCATTAATATAAAATTCCGCAGCGACTCTTGCAGTTTGTTTATCTTTTGCAAACGTGAACATACCAACGCCGGGATATAAAATTACAATGGGGTTTGCATCGCGGATAGCAGGGCTGTTTGCGTGTTTGCAGGTGTTGTAATAATCTGTGTACATTTTCCTGTACGCATCAAAGAGCGGGGAAATTTTTTCTTTTATTAATGACACATTCTTTACGTCTTCATCTGTTGCAAGGTTTAAAACAAGCGGGGAAATTTTTGTTCTTAAAAAATGATCGGGACAACTTGTTCCCATGGGCGCGAGTTTTTCCAAATCATTTGAATTGATGAATTGTAAAACACGATCATCATCTGTAAAGTGCCCAATCATTTTTGTTGATGAAGAACAGAAGCCTCTTAATATTGGCGCAAGCGCAGATGCTTTGCTTAATCTTTCTTCTTTTACTAATGATTGAATTTTTTGTCCGCCCAATGTTTCTCTTTTTTTGCCATAATTATTTTCAAGATAATCAGCGCATTTTTCAATCACTTCGAGTGTGTTGACATAACTTTTATACGCCGTATCACCCCATGTAAATAATCCGTGCGAGCCAAGCATAATGCCGATTATATCTGGATTTTCATCCAAACATTTTTTTAGCTTTAATCCCAAATCAAAACCGGGGCGCTGCCATTCGACCCAACCAATTTTTCCGCTGAATAAATCGTGTGTGATTTTTTTTCCATCTATTGCTGCTGCGATTGCAATGGCTGCATCAGGATGCAAATGATCAATATGTTTGAATGGAAGAAAACCATGTAGTGGTGTATCTATTGAAGGCGCTTTTGATGCAAGATCATAAATGCAATGATTAAAGAGTTCAACCATTTCATCTTCATATTCGATGCCGCGGTAAACATTGGTTAATGATCGTAAACGATCAACGTATAAAGCCGCAAGACCACTGCGTTTCATCGTTCCCAAATCTCCGCCGCTGCCTTTTACATACATTACCTCAACATCATTATTTGTTAATGGATCTTTTGCAAAAACTTTACATGAAGTGTTGCCGCCACCGTAGTTTGTTAATCGCAGATCTGCGCCTAATAAATTAGAACGGTAAACCAATAATGCAACTTCATCTTCTTTTAATTCTGCTGCTTTTTTTTCATCCCATAAATAACTTACGTACTTAAAATCGTTTTGTGTTTTCATTTTATCTCAATCAATTTTATTTTTTATTGCTCATTAATGAACTGCTGTACAAGAGTGCGACGCAACTGATGATCATCATTGTTCAACTGATCACTACAAAAAATTATTTCAACGCATTACCATAACCAACTATTAATACGGATAAAATGATGGTGATGATGCCAAGGGTGATTGTTGTTTTTGTTTTTTTACTAACGCCTTTCCATTCTTTTAATAAAATGCCCCACATGTTGGCAACTAAAATAATAAATGCCATGTGCAATATCCAGCTGCTTGCGCCATTACCGAGTTTGCTTTCTCCCATGCCGTAAAAGAAAAATTGCAGAAACCATGTGGTGCCTGCAAGTGCGGCAAATAAATAATTTTTCAGTAATGGTGTTTGACGGTTTGTATAATCGCCAAATGTTTTGTTGCGCGCATTAAGTATCATACACCAGATAAAATTTGTTGTTAACCCGCCCCAAAGCAGCGTTACATAAATCACATTATTTTGATAGAGTGGGTTGAAACCTGCTCTCACAGCGGCTTCTGCCATTGGTTTGCCGGCTTCTATACCAAAATTAAAACATGCGCTTAATATGCCGGAAATGATTGCAACGATTAATCCTTTTACCAGGTTAAATTCTGAAACTGATTTTTTCTTTTCTGCTTCGGGCAATTCATTTTCTTTCATGATGCCTGCGCGGCCGCAAATATAAATTCCGATTAAGCAAACAATAACGCCAGCAAGAACAATCCGGCCCCATGAAGTTGTTGTTAAATCATGAAAAGTTGTTTTGCCTTCGGCAGGATAAAAATTATAATAAATAGAAGGTACAAGCGCACCGAACGCCGAACAAAATCCAAGCACAACAGAATTTCCCAAAGACATTCCGAGATAACGAACGCCAAGGCCGTACGTTAATCCTCCAACACCCCAGAGTATGCCGAACATGATTGTGTATTTGATAACATCCCACGGTGTATTTTTTATAATCTCTGCAAAGTCAGGCACAGTAAGGTATGCAGCGAGCGGCGGGACGATTAACCAGGAAAATAATCCACCAATGATCCAATAACTTTCCCAATGCCAGCCTTTTACTTTTTTGTAAGGCATATAAAAACTGCCAGAAGCAAAACCGCCGATAAAATGAAAAATGACGCCGAGTATAATTTGCATTTTATGGATTTACAGTAAATGAATATTTGCCAGAACCTGTTTTAATATGGAGATAATTATTTTCCATTCCAACAATATTAATATCTTTTGATGCGGATAATTTTTCATTCAAATATATTACTGCATCTGAACTTGTTGCAGGAATAAAAATATCAGCTTTTGTATTTGCAGGAATTTCAATATCAAAAACTGTTTTTCCATTTTCGATTTTCCAATGTGAAGAAACGTTGCCATAATATGTTTGCAAATCTGCATTAATATTTGTAAAATTCCCGCCCAAATGCGGCATTATTTTTATGTGTTTGTAACCCGGTTCGTCTTCATACGTATCAATACCAGCAACAGTTCTGTACATCCAATCACCAATGGCTCCATACGCATAATGATTGAAAGAATTCATTCCTTTGTCTTCAAAACTGCTGTCTGTTTTTATGCCATCCCATCTTTCCCAGATTGTAGTTGCGCCCATTTTTACAGGATATAGCCATGACGGATATGTTTCCTGTAACAATAATTTAAAAGCAACATCTGTATAACCAAAACGG
>Ga0206830_1046_pt1 | contig 21807 bp, 19 predicted proteins | sample Alteio_BWOrgCont_76_FD_152884 | JGI IMG/M metagenome (GOLD analysis project Ga0206830, IMG submission 152884) | Enriched cells from forest soil in Barre Woods Harvard Forest LTER site, Petersham, Massachusetts, United States -... | ecosystem: Environmental > Terrestrial > Soil > Temperate forest >... | reverse complement strand
AAGAAATGCCAATTCTTCAATAGCAGAATCATTAGTTAGGGTTGAAGAGATACAAAGCCTGTGTATAAAACATAAGAAAGAACTTGTGGTATACATATCAATGGCATTTGGTAACCCATATGGTGAGAAGTGGAGTAGTGATATAGCCATGCATTGGTCAAGGGAGTTAAGTAATATGGGTATTAAGATATTAGCCTTGTCAGATACCATTGGAGTTTCCAATCCACAAAATATTACGGAACTGTTCTCGACTCTCATTCCTGAATTGAAAGATGTTGAGTTTGGTGCTCATTTACATACTACACCCGACAAATGGGAGGAGAAAGTGAAGGCTGCTTTTGATAGTGGTTGTCGTAGGTTCGATTCTGCTATAAAAGGTTTTGGCGGCTGCCCAATGGCGAGTGATAAACTTACCGGTAATATGCCGACTGAGAATTTAATAAACTATTTCAAGGCTAATAATATTCCATTTTCACTTGATCAGCAAGCATTCAACAGTGCCATGATAATAGCCGGGCAAACATTTCCTCAATGATAATTATCATAGGCCAGACTGGCTTATTTACATATATTTGTTCAGGATTTTAAGTATGTTATCATTCAACGACACAGCTATTGCATTTTCAGGTAAAACTGATAACGACCTCAGGCGTTCCTATTGGCTTTTTAAATTAGTTGGCAACAGCAATTTGGTTAAGATAGGCCAGAAGCTTACAACATTCGCCATCAATACGCATCTTCCAATACGTAGTTTTATTAAAGCCACCATTTTCCGTCAGTTTTGTGGTGGTGAGAATATTACTGAATGCCTGAAAACAATTGAAGCATTAGGTAAATACAATGTTGGCTCAATACTTGACTATTCGGTAGAAGGCAAGGCAGAAGAAAGCGTATTTGACCAAACTGCACAGGAGATAATAGAAACATTAGATCTTGCTAAACAAAATAAACATATTCCATTTGCGGTATTCAAACCAACCGGCTTAGGTGATATTAACCTGATGGAAAAAGTTACTGCTAATGCAAAACTTTCTACTGAAGAACAAAAAGCATGGGAAAGAGTAATTGCGCGTTTCGATAGCATTTGCAGCAAGGCACACGATATAAAAGTGAAATTGCTGATTGATGCTGAAGAAAGCTGGATACAGAATGCTGTTGATGGCCTTGCACAGAACATGATGGCTAAATACAACAAAGAACAATGTATTGTGTTCAACACGGCACAAATGTATCGCAATGACAGGCTCATCTATTTAGAGAATGCCTTGAACGATGCGAAAGAAAAGAAATATTATTTCGGAGTAAAAGTGGTTCGCGGTGCATATATGGAAAAAGAAAGAGCACGTGCGACAAAGATGGGCTATGCCTCTCCCATAAATAATACGAAAACAGAAACAGATGCAGAATATAACGCTGCACTTGAATTTTGCATTAAGAATATTGAATTTGTTTCTTTATGCGCCGGGACTCATAATGAGGATAGTGCTATGTTATTAGTTAAGCTTCTGAAGCAAAATAATATTCCTGTTAACCATCCTCACGTTTGGTTTTCGCAGTTGCTAGGCATGAGCGACCATATCAGCTTTAATATTGCCAATGCAGGCTATAATGTCGCCAAGTATGTGCCTTATGGCCCGGTTAGAGATGTATTGCCTTACCTGATACGCAGAGCAATGGAAAACACATCAGTAAAAGGACAAACAGGCAGAGAGTTGAGTTTGATCATAAAAGAAAAGCAGCGCAGGGCGGCTTCTAAAAATTAGCCCATGAAGCTTCAGGAACACTTTCCGTTAAAAGATATAACTACTTTTCATGCCAAGGTTTATGCGAAGCATTATACAGAGTTTGCTTCTATTGATGAATTGAAAGAAATTTTATCATCTCCTGAAGTAAAAGGTAAACAATTTATGATCTTAGGCGGTGGCAGCAATGTGCTATTCACAGGTGATTATAACGGCATAATTATTCGTAATGCAATAAAGGGAATTGAAGTAATTAAAGAAGAGGGTAATACTGTTTTTATTAAAGCCAAGAGTGGCGAAAAATGGCACGACTTTGTGTTGTATTGTGTCAGCGAAGGATATGCCGGAATAGAAAATCTTTCGCTTATTCCGGGTACTGTTGGCGCAGGGCCTATACAAAACATAGGCGCATACGGCGTAGAATTAAAAGATGTGTTAAGTGAAGTAGAGGCATTGAATGTTCACACACAGGAGCTAAAAAAATTCTCTAATTCAGAATGCAATTTCGGTTACAGGGAAAGTATTTTTAAGGGGAAAGAGAAAGGCAATTACATTATACTTTCCGTTACCTTAAAGTTGAATAAAGATCCCAAGAAAGTAAACACAACCTATGGCACTATTAGCAAAGAACTAGAAGTGATGGGAATAAGTAACCCAACTATTGCTGATATAAGTAAAGCAGTTATTAATATCCGCTCAAGCAAATTGCCCGATCCGGAAAAGATAGGTAATGCAGGCAGTTTTTTCAAGAATCCTATTATTGCCAATGCTGAGTTTGAAAAACTAAAAGCACAATTTCCAGATATTGTTTCTTTTGCAGCGCATGAAGGGCATACTAAATTAGCTGCCGGATGGCTGATCGAGCAATGTGGCTGGAAAGGTAAACGTATTGGTGATGCGGGTGTACATAAGGATCAGGCATTAGTGCTTGTAAATTACGGCGATGCTACCGGCAAGGAGATATACGACCTTTCGACTCAAGTCATTAAATCAGTGAAAGATAAATTTGACGTAGAACTTGAGCGTGAAGTCAACATGATATAAGCTATGAGAAAGCTTTCAATGGATGAACTTAACCGCAAGAGTAATGAAGGGTTTAAAAACGCTTCAAAAACTCCCATTGTATTAGTCCTCGATAACATACGAAGCATGAATAATATTGGCTCTATATTTCGCACAGCCGATGCATTTCTGTTAGAGGGTGTTTATTTGTGCGGAGTAACGGCCACTCCCCCACACCGTGAAATTCAAAAAACCGCATTAGGTGCAACTGAATCAGTTAACTGGAAACATTTCCCCACTACTATAGATGCCGTAAGTAGTTTAAAAAACGATGGCTATATAGTGTACGCTGTTGAGCAGGCAGAGAATAGTACCATGCTTGATAGATTAAAACTCACCGATAAAAAAATTGCTCTTGTCTTCGGCAACGAAGTAAGCGGAGTGGAACAATCAGTAATAGATGCCTGTAAAGGCTGCATTGAAATTCCTCAATATGGTACCAAGCATTCCTTAAATCTGGCGGTAAGTGTGGGTATTGTAGTTTGGGAAATTGCAATGAAATTAAGGTAGATATACTATATCCGAAACTCTACGTAGTTAATTTTCTTACCCATTTTCAGAAATGTGCTTTCGTAGTAGGTTTGTATCTGGCTAAGTAATGCAAATCGGTCTTCACCTAGTTTTTCTGCATGTGCATAAACGTCGTTTGATTCTGCAAGCAATTGGTACTTATGTTCCTCTACCTGCTCCATTGCAAACTGGTAAAGCCCTTCATTATCTGTCTTCAAGTGAATTATAGCTCCTGGTTTGGTGAGATTACGATACCGTGTTACAAAAGAATGAGACATTAATCGTTTCTCTGTTTTACCTTCTCTTGGATATGGGTCAGGAAAAGGAATCCATATTTCACTCACTTCGCCCGAGCCAAAATACGATTCTATAAAATCGATACGGTTGCGAACAAAGGCCACATTATTCATTTTATTTTCAAAAGCAATTTTAGCGCCTCTCCATAAGCGGGCGCCTTTTATATCCATGCCAATAAAATTCTTATCTGGGAATCGTTTTGCTAAACCCACTGTATATTCCCCTTTACCACAACCCAGTTCAAGAATTATTGGGTTACTATTTTTAAAATAATCTGTGTTCCACTTTCCTTTAAGCGGGAAATCAACCTTACCTTCTATTAATTCTGTTGGTTGAAATACGTTGGAAAAAGTAGCTACCTCAGCGAATCTCTTTAGTTTATTATGCCCCACAAACAGTTATTAGTTAAGAATTTCCAATATGTTGAAGCATATCACTGGTCATTTCAGGTAAGTCGTATTTATGTTTCCACCCCCAATGTTCACGGGCTAATGAATCATCAATACTCTGTGGCCAGCTATCCGCAATAGGCTGACGATAGTCAGGCTTATATGTTATAGTGAATTCCGGAATATGTTTTTTTATTTCAGCCGCAATATCTTTAGGTGAGAAGCTCATACCCGCAAGATTATAGCTCGATCGTATTTTTACTTTATCCGGCGATACCTGCATAAGTCCTATGGTAGCTTTTAATGCATCACTCATATACATCATAGGCAAAGTAGTATCTTCCTTCAGGAAGCTTTCATACTTCTTATTCTTCCTGGCCTCATGAAAAATATGTACGGCATAATCCGTTGTGCCACCACCTGGTGCAGATTGCCATCCTATTAAACCAGGATAACGTACACTTCTTACATCAACCCCATACCTATTGTGGTAATATTCGCACCACCGTTCACCCGCCTGTTTACTAATACCATAAACAGTGCTTGGTTCCATTATGGTATATTGGGGAGTATTCTTTTTGGGAGTATTAGGTCCGAAAACTGCAATGGAACTTGGCCAGAACATTTTATCAATTACCTTTTCACGCATTAGTTCAAGTACACTTAACAGCCCTTCCATATTTAGCTTCCAGCCTTTTTCAGGATATTGCTCAGCCGTAGCAGATAGTAAAGCAGCGAGGTGGTATACTTCTTTTATACTATGCTTTTTAATTATTTCAACGAGTCGCTTGGTATCAAGTACATCAAGTGTTTCAAAAGCACAGTCAATATTATCATTCTGCTTTATATCAGATGCAACTATCTTATCGTTCCCAAATGTTTTACATAACTCTTGTACCAGTTCATGTCCTATTTGTCCTCCAGCTCCTATTACCAGTGTTTTTGTATCCATACTAATTTTTATCGAAGAGTTGGGCGAAAGTAGTAAAAAGTTGCTCAAGGCTTGTGTATTTAAGCCTCCTTTTGCTTGCATTTTAGTAGTTTTGGTTTATTGTCGTTATTTTGGTTGCTTATTTTAACTAATAAGCATCAATTATTCTGATTATTAGGCATTTACCAACAGACCTCAAATTCAAATATTTTATACCCAACCCTTCAGCCAAAATCTCCGTACTAGTTAGTAGATCGATTTAAAGAAGTTTGTATTAGCCCCGAATGAACGTAGAAGTAGACCTAATAACAGCCTGCATACGAAAAGAGCGTAAAGCCCAATACGAGCTTTATAAATTGACATATAGATACCTGATGAGCATTTGCATACGATACAGTAAATCATACGAAGAAGCACAGGAAGCTTTAAATACTGGTTTTATGAAAATATTGAGCAATCTTGAAAAATACCAATCTAACATTCCCTTTAAAGCATGGATTCGTAGAGTGCAGATCAACGTGCTTATTGATGAATACCGCAAGCAAAAAAAACACATTGATAATATTAAGTATGTGGAAGACTTTGAAGAATTACCTGTTGCAGCTGCATTGAATGATGCTATTGCAAAAATGGATGTGGAAGAAATTCATAAACTGATAGTGCAACTCCCACCTATGAGCCAAAAGGTATTTAACCTTTATGTAATTGACGGATTTGAACATAAAGAAATTGCAGGCATGCTTGGAATTAGTGAAGGTACATCGAAGTGGCACTTACATTCTTCAAGGGAACAGTTAAAGGTTATGCTCAATAAAATGGCATTTGCAGTTAAATCATTATTATTATAATGAACGAACAGGAAAAATTTGACGATTTATTACGCTCTAAATCAGAAGAGCGTGATTTTCCTTTCGATGAAACGAACTGGGACAAGGCTGAGGAATTAATAGAACGCTCAGAGAAAAAGAGAAGATTTGGATTAATCGGGACTATTTTCATGGCCGGTATTGGTGTGGGTATTGTGCTTATGCTTCCATTTATAAATAACAATAAAACTCCAAATACAGTTAATAACATATCCTCAGGACAGAATAATAGTGCTGCTGAACAAAATAAAAATGTGCAACAGACTTCGAATAATGCTATAAGTGCAATAAGTGCACCTGAACAGCACGTAACTGATAATAAACAAGCAAATAGCACAGCAAGTTCTCAAACGGCAATATCAACGAATGGTTCAGGTGTAAGTCCTGTGAAGAAGACCAGGCATACTAAAAATTCTGATTCTGATGCCGGAACACAATACAGCTATGTAAGGCCTTCCGCACAAAAGAAAGATCACAGACAGGTTAAGGCAATTTACAACCCGAATAGTAATAAGTGGGTTCAAAACAAAGCATATAAGGGCTCCATAGATGTTGCTGATTCTAATCAACAACTCACAGCAGAAAACAGCAATAACTCTTCAACTGCTATAACTGAAAAGAACCCAACTGACAAAAACAGAACCGATGTTCAGCCTAAAACTATTGAGAATAGTTCTGCTGTTACAAGTGATCTAACTCAGAAATCCGATACACCTGCTAACAAAAAAGCTACCCCAAATAACGATTCCACTGCTCAGAAAAAAGATTCTTCCACCAATACCACTCAACCTATTGCGGAACAACCAGCGACTAAGTCAAAAAAATATTCGCACACACTATTTAGTGCTGATGCAGGTGGTGGGTATTCATTAGGCTGGAAAAAAGAAAATGGCACACAGGGGAATGGGCTTAGCCCAATTTTGGGTATTAGTGTTACACACTATTTCAGTACCAAAATATCTACTCTTTTTGGATTACAATACAACAGCCTTGGCAATATAAATACACTCTACTCAAACAGTACTACAACTTACGATTTTGGAACTACTACCAATGTAAACTCAGTTACTGTTAAAACACTCTACTACCTTTCATTACCAATTAAGCTACAATATAATATCTCGGGCAAGAATTTAATAAGCGCTGGAATTGATGTTCTTTACCTAGTGAATAGTAGCAGTTCAGTTGTATCCTACAATCAAAATTATTTTGGTGTATCAGGTAATACCGCATCAACCAAAATGGGGTATATGGACGGTATTAATAATATGGACGCACAACTAACATTAGCATATAGAAGAAAAATAAATCGTTTTACAGTAACCGCAGAAGGCTATTATGGCCTGCTTGATATTGAAAGCAACACCTTTTTTGGTAATAATGTGTTTGAGAGAAACAGTGGCTTACGATTTATACTTTCATACAATATAATAAAATAGAGATGAAAAGCCTTAGAATATTTTTAATCAGTTTATCGGTAGGCTTATTTATTATAAGCTGCCAAAAAGAACATATAACGACAACTAATACAACTGTTGGAAGTCCTGTGTTTTATTTCAATGGAACAGTAGGTAGTAATAATGTCAGCCTGCAAGCGGGTAAAAGCAATTATTATATGTATTCATCATATAGCCAAAACAGTGCCGGAGTATATAGTTTCATTGGCAACCTAAAGGAGTTTGGATGTAGTAGTAATTGTGTTTCAAGCATTGAGTTTATAATTAATAATTATAGAACGAGGCCTTCTGGTGCTGCAGAAACATATTTAACAGATAGTGCATTAACTGCAACTTCATATAACTATGCAAGCCCTGGAGGAACATCGACAAAATATCTTGCAACTTTCTATCCAACTCTTGGCAGTGTACCTAAAAAATACACCTTTACTTTTGGTGATGGCTCTATCTTAAATGGCACAAATTCACCTCCACCGCCACAAATTCAACATGCCTATTCTCATCCAGGCAATTACTCTACTAACCTTTCAGTAGTTTTTGACAGTACGCATACCTCTTCTTTATCAAACCAATTGAACCTCGGAATTCCGGTAAACAATATCACTGCCTTCCTAACATTTAATGATAGTATTTCACCCGTTCTTTATAATGTTTCTATTAATGGAGGACAGGGCCCTTATAAAACCCATTGGGATTTTGGAGATCCACTTAGTAACTCGCAAGATAGCACTAATCGTACTAACGTAATCAACTGGGATTCTGCCTCACATTTATACGTCAGTCAGTTACAGCACTTGGTTACAGTAACGATAACAGATGCGAATAAGCTCACAGTTACAGCAAATGCAAACATGGTTCCCGGCCTAAGTAACAGGGCTTACTTAGCAAGATATTCCATGGCAACCCCTTCACCTGTTTCCAATTCTTCAGAGCTTTCCAACGTAACAATTATTTATACAGATCCTTCAGGTGATGTATATACTACAGCAGATTCCAGTCAGAATATTGGAAGCAATTTCCAGGTCGTTTCTGTTGCTCCTTATAATAACAATGAGAATAATCAAACAACCAAACAATTACACATAAAATTCAATTGTACTTTATATGACAATAAAGGAAAATCATTAACTATAACAGGTGGAGATGCAGTAATTGCTATGGCTTACAAATAATTATGACATTATTTGAGAATGGTACCCAACCCATTATATAAAACATGCGTATTTGTGTGTAAAGGCTAAAACTGAAATAAAATATTAATATAACAACCAACATGAAAACAACAACACGAACAAAAACCAAAAGAAACTGGATTCCCATATTGCTGTTAGCAATTGGTATGTTCAGTACAAATGCCCTCTGGGCATTTACGGCCAGCTTTACTACTACTTATGGTAGTGCCGGAGCAGTTACATTTACAAGTACCTCAACAGGTACTACCTCTAGTACTATATACTATTGGGCAACCGGTAATGGTAGCCCTATAGTAAGTGGAAGCACCTTGTCGACTTATAATTACACCTATCCTTACAATGGAACTTACACGGCAGTATTGTATATTTCTGACACTACGACCAATGCATTTGATAGTACTTATGCCACTGTAACTGTAACTAATGGCGGTACATGTAGTCTTGTTTCAAGGTTTTACGGTAGCCTCGCTACAGGCGGACAGGTGAATTTTACAAGCCTTTCTCTCGATACAAATTCAGGTACCACATATAGTTACGATTTTGGAGATGGATATTCTTCATCTACTAAAAACCCAGCTCACACATACGCTTCAAATGGTATTTATTATCCAACCTTAACCGTTTATAATGGTTATGGCTGCACAAGCACATCAACTGATACAATTAACATGACAACAGCAACAGGATGCAGTGTGAGTGCAAACTTTACTGTAAGTTATGGAGTAAACGGACGTGTAAATTTCACCAGTACCTCTACCGGTGTAACCGGCTGGGCTAGTTATTCATGGAATCCCGGAGATGGTAGTAGTGTATCAAATAATACCAGTTACTCTACATACGAACATACTTACCTTGCTAACGGAACCTATAAAGTTACCCTTATTGTAGATCAGGATAGTGCTACTTGTAACTCCACAGACACTATGGACATTACAGTTACTAATGTAACTGTACCTTGTATGTTAAGCGCCGGCTACACGTATATAGTAAATGCTGCAGGGCAAGTAAATTTCACAAGCACATCAGCACATACCAATAGCGGTACTGAGTATTATTGGAATACCGGTGATGGCAGTGGAGATGTTTTAGGTACAAGCACACTTTCTCATACCTACACAATTCAGGGAAATTACCCGGTACGGCTTATCATAAAAGATACCGGTTCAGCATATTGTATTGATTCAATAATTCAGTACGTAAATGTAAATACAGCTGACAGTAATTTATGTGGGTTACATGCCGGCTTTACATATACTGCAGGGCTAAATGGGCATATAACTTTTAAAAGCAACTCTTATACGGCTTTAGATAGCTCTTATAGTTATCTTTATAACTGGACTGCTGGTGACGGCAGTGCGACATATTCTTCATACGATTCAGTCCATAACTACATATATACAACCAATGGAACTTATACAGTATCATTAGTCGTTACAACTTGGGACTGTAAAGATTCAGTATCTGTTCCCATAACTATATCTAACGTAACAACTCCTTGTACATTATCAGCCAACTTTAACGCTATAAATGATACAACTAAAGGAGTAATTAATATTGTAAGTACCTCTACCGGTACTATATCAGGAACACAATATTATTGGACTCCCGGAGATGGTTCTGCTACCATACTTGAGTCTTCAGGTAGCTTTAATTATACCTATACTGCCAATGGAACCTATAGCGGAATATTGACTGTAGAAAACACAGGGTCAGCCTTCTGTATTGATTCTATTGCACTGCCAGTAAACATAGCTAATGTAGATTCATTACATGCAGGTTTTTCAACTGTTTCTAATTATGATACCATTGGTTATTATAATTATGAATTCACGAGCACTTCTACAGGCACAAACAGTAATACAGTATATGCCTGGGAGCCTGGAGATTCTACTGCCGGAGATACCGGGGTTAATATGACAACCTACTATCACACATACAAATACGCAGGTGCACATACAGTTACCTTATCACTTTGGTTCGATAAGTATCCTGTTATGCCAGGGCATAAAGCTCAAGGTTTTGGTGGCACAAGATATGATTTCACAACATACAGCCAAACAGTTTATGTTGGTGCCCCACAAAGCGTAGCGACTATTTCAGCATCAAATTCTGAAACTAAATTATACCCTAATCCTAATAATGGGTCATTCAGGATTGTAGTTAATGGGGTAACTGATAATAAAGATGCAGAGGTAGAAATAACCAACATTCTTGGCGAAGTAGTTTATCAAACAACTGCAAATGCAAGTAACGGTATGATATCAAAAGATATAACTCTTCCAGGTGTTTCAAATGGCACCTATTTTGTCAGAGTAATAACTTCTGGTAACGTTTACAATAGTAAGACTGTGATTAATAAGTAATATAGGTTTTCTTCTAAAAAAGCCCTGAAAGATAGCTTTCAGGGCTTTTTTATTGGTGTTTACTGCGTTATTTATAAAATTGGAGCATTTATTGTACCTTTGCCATCCTTGTAAAAAAACTATGTTTCTATATAACAGGGTAAATAAGAAAGAACTACGTAAAAAAGTAGCGGCTGAAACCTTCAAAAGAGTTACACTCTCTTTTTATCGCTATGTATATATTGAGAATCCTACAAAATTAAGGGATGAGCTTTTTGCATTCTGGCAGAATTTAAATGTACTCGGGCGGATATATGTTGCTAATGAAGGTATTAATGCGCAATTAAGTGTACCCGAACATAATTTCAAGGCTTTTATTGATTACCTGAACCAACACTCTCTTTTTGTTAGCGTTCCTCTCAAATATGCTATTGAAGATGATAATAAATCTTTCTTTGCGCTTATAATAAAGGTGAAAAAGAAGATCGTTGCTGATGGTTTAAAGGCAGGAGCATTCGATACAGAAAATACAGGACAACGGCTTGATGCACTTACCTTTCATAAAATGGTAGATGAGCCCGGAACAGTTGTGGTAGATATGCGTAATAATTACGAAAGTGAAGTTGGCCGGTTCTATAATGCTATCTGCCCTGATGTAAAAACCTTCAGGGAAGAGTTACCTAAAGTATTGGATATACTGGAAGATAAAAAAGACAAGAACATATTGCTTTACTGTACCGGAGGAATACGCTGTGAAAAAGCAAGTGCATGGCTTAAACATAATGGATATGAGAATGTGTTCCAGTTAGATGGAGGAATTATTCAATACGTGCATGAGATAAAAAAGCATGGACTTGATTCAAAATTTATTGGAAAGAACTTTGTATTTGACGAACGTTTGTCGGAAAGGGTTACCCCAGATGTTTTGAGTAAGTGTCATTGCTGCGGAGTTGTTACCGAAAGACAGATAAATTGTTCACACCTGCCTTGCCATACCCTGCACATACAATGCGAAAAATGTTCAGAGGAAAGGAAAGGTTGTTGTAGTGACAAATGCCTTGATGAATACAGCAAGTTAGTTGCTGCCTGCTAATTAAAATTGATGGAAAAACGCTGGAATGTAAAGGAGCAAGCTCCTGAAGATAAAGTGCGTAAGCTAAGCGAAGCTATCCGGGTAAACCCTGTTATTGCCAATTTGCTGGTGCAACGTGGTGTAGAAACATATGACCAGGCAAAAGATTTTTTCCGCCCCGACTTGAAAACATTGCATGATCCTTTCCAGATGAAGGACATGGATAAAGCCGTGAAGAGGATTACTGATGCTGCCTTAAACAGGGAAAAGATATTGGTATTCGGAGATTACGATGTTGATGGCACTACCTCAGTAGCATTGGTATATACCTTTTTGAAATGGCTCGGTTTAAATTGTGGTTTCTATATTCCTGACCGCTATGCAGAAGGTTATGGTATTTCATTTAAAGGTATTGACCATGCTGCTGAAAATGGATATACGTTAATTATTGCACTTGATTGTGGCATTAAAGCACATGACAAGGTAAAATACGCCAACGAAAAAAAAATAGATTTCATCATTTGTGACCACCACAAACCGGACAAAACATTGCCGGACGCAGTCGCCATACTTAATCCTAAGCGTACTGACTGTGAGTATCCATATAAGGAATTGGCGGGTTGCGGCATCGGTTTTAAACTGGTTCAGGCATTAGCTATTAATTATGAAATTCCATTTGATATGCTGGAGCAATACCTTGACCTGGTGGGGCTTAGCGTAGCATCAGATATTGTTCCTATAACAGGCGAGAACAGAACACTTACTTTTCATGGTCTGAAGAGGATTAACCGAGAGCCTCGTGCAGGGTTTAAGGCGATTATGAACCTTGTTCAGTTACGGAAAGAAGTTACTGTGAATGATCTTGTTTTTGTATTCGGACCCAGAATTAATTCTGCCGGAAGAATTGAATCAGGCAATAGTGCAGTTGAATTATTGATAGCCGATAATCCTGAACAGGCAAAACTTTCTGGCGATTCCATAAACAAAACGAATTTTGAGAGAAGGGATGTAGATGCCATGATAACCCAGGAAGCAGTAGCGATGATTCAAGATGATGATTCCCTGAAAAAGAAGAAGACTACTGTTTTGTATAACCCCGAATGGCACAAAGGAGTAATTGGAATTGTTGCATCTCGCTTAATTGAGAAACACTACTACCGGCCTACCATAGTTTTGACCCGTTCAAACGGGAAAGTGACCGGCTCGGCACGCTCAGTCCGTGAATTTGATCTATATGAAGCCATCGATGCTTGTTCACATTTACTGGAACAATTTGGCGGGCATAAATATGCTGCAGGCCTGACCATGAGCGAGGAAAAACTACCTGCCTTTATTGATCTGTTTGAGAAAGTTGTTTCAGAATCTATCACGGCTGAGCAACTTCGCCCGATGATAGAAATTGATGCTCCGCTTTCGTTTTCTGCTATTACCGAGAGCATGTACAATATATTAAAGCAATTAGCACCATTCGGGCCCGGAAACATGACGCCTGTCTTTTACTCTGATAATGTAATTGCAATGCGGGAACCTCAAGTGGTAGGAGCTAATCACTTACGCCTATCGCTTGCCCAAGCCGACAACCCTTCTATTTCATTTAACGCTATTGGTTTCGATATGGGAGAATATGCAAAGCAAATACACGCCGATAAACCATTTAAGATAAGCTATAGCCTTAGAGAAAACGAATGGAACAATATAAAAAGTATTGAGCTCAACCTAAAAGATATTAAGCCCTAGTCGCTATTCATTATCTTTGCACCCAGTTAAAAATATGCACGCAAATACACGTCATCTGGAAGAACTTGAATCGGAAGCAATTTACGTATTACGTGAAGTAGCTGCCCAATTCGAGAAAACAGCCTTGCTCTTCTCAGGTGGAAAGGATTCAATAGTTGTAAGCTACCTTGCGCGTAAGGCATTCTGGCCGGCAAAAATGCCATTTGCACTAATGCATATTGATACCGGGCATAATTTTGAAGAGACTATCACCTACCGTGATGAATGGGTAAAAAAGATTGATGCAAGACTTATTGTTCGCTATGTACAGGACTCTATTGACAAAGGAAGAGTAAAGGAAGAAACAGGATATAGCGCAAGCCGCAACCTTTTGCAAACCGTAACATTACTCGATGCAATTGAAGAGCTAAAGCTAGATGCCTGTATTGGTGGCGCCCGCCGCGATGAAGAAAAAGCAAGAGCTAAAGAAAGATTCTTTTCACACCGCGATGAATTCGGGCAATGGAACCCCAAGAACCAACGACCTGAGCTGTGGGATCTTTTCAACGGGAAGAAGAATATGGGTGAGCACTTCAGAGTGTTCCCTTTAAGTAACTGGACCGAACTTGATGTTTGGCAGTATATTAAAGATGAGAACATTCCAATTCCTTCTATATACTATACGCATGAAAGGGAGTGCTTAAACAGAGATGGACAATTGCTTGCCAAGTCATCGTTCATAAAGTTGAAAGAGAACGAAAGATACGAGAAACAAACAGTTCGTTTCCGTACTATAGGAGATATGACTTGTACGGGTGCAGTACTTTCAAAGGCATCAACCATTGATGAAGTGATTGAAGAAGTTGCCGCATCTCGTGTTACGGAAAGAGGAACCAGATCTGATGACAAACGTTCGGAAGCAGCTATGGAAGACCGTAAAAAAGCTGGTTATTTTTGATACATTATGACTGATTCTACCAAGCATACTATAATTGAAAACCCTACACGGGGATTGTTGCGTTTCTTTACTGCAGGCAGCGTAGACGATGGCAAGAGTACCTTGATCGGTCGCTTATTATATGATACCAAATCTATTTTTGAAGATCAATACGAAGCAATTAAGAATACCAGTGAACTTAGAGGCGAAGAGAATGTTAACCTTGCATTGCTTACTGATGGCCTTCGTGCAGAAAGGGAACAAGGTATTACTATTGATGTTGCATATCGTTACTTCTCTACCCCACGCAGAAAATTTATTATAGCGGATACACCCGGCCATATTCAGTATACACGGAACATGATCACCGGATCATCAACTGCTAACCTGGCCATAATAATGGTTGATGCACGCCACGGTATTATTGAACAGACTTGCAGGCATACACTAATTACTTCTCTTATTGGCATACGGCATATTATAGTGTGTATAAACAAGATGGACCTTGTTGACTATAAGGAAGAGGTTTTTGAAAAGATACGCGCTGATTTTGAAAAGTTCTCTTCAAAGCTTGAGGTTGTAGACGTACGGTTCATACCTATTTCTGCCTTAAATGGAGACAACCTGGTTGAAAAGTCAAAACATATGCCATGGTATGGTGGTAGCACATTACTATATCAATTAGAAAATATACATGTAGCAAGTGATGAGAATTTAATTGATTGTAGGTTCCCGGTTCAATATGTTATTCGCCCGCAAACAGATGAATACCATGATTATAGGGGATATGCAGGTAAAGTAGCCGGTGGTATATTCAAGAAAGGAGATACAGTTGTTGTGCTACCTTCAGGCTTATCCTCAAAGATAAAAGCAATCAATACATTCGATGGAGAGATTGATGAGGCTACTCCAGGTATGTCCGTAACGATTTTGCTGGAAGATAACATTGACATTAGCCGTGGCGATATGCTTGTAAGAGAGCATAACAAACCAAAAATGGAACAGGATATTGAACTGATGGTTTGCTGGTTGAATGAAAAGAAATTGACTGTTGGTGCTAAGTATGCTATTAAACATACCACACAGGATGCAAGATGTGTTGTAAAAGAAGTTCTATACAAAGTAAACATTAACACATTGCACCGCATTGAAGATGATAAAGAAATTAAGCTGAATGATATTGGCAGGATCACCATACGTACTACAAAGTCTTTATATTTTGATTCATATCGTAAAAACCGCCACACTGGCAGTTTAATATTGATTGATGAAGCCACCAACGAAACTGTTGGAGCGGGAATGATACTTTAATTTATTGCAGAAAATCTTTAAGCTCATCCGTTCTTTGTTTCGTGAAGAATGTTTGAATAGAGCTTTCACTTATACCCGGACAAACTACTTTGCCAAACTTCACCCATGCTTCTTTATATACTATCCATTTTCTTTCAGTGGTTTTTATTCCTTCCTTTGTTACGGTTCCCCAATCATAAGGGCCTACTTTCTTCTCCATTATCTGCTTGTATGTTACATTCAGCATACTATCGGCCATTGCAAAGTCTTTATCTGAAGAAGTGGGGAATGAATGCGCACCGGCCTTCACTATTTCATTTAGAAAATCTTTTTCAAGGGCGTTTTGTTCTGCAGATTGAAATGCAGACCTCATTGTCCCCGACAGATCAATCTCGTTATTAACCCTTGTGTCAAAGAACACCTCAGCTACTTTATTAAGCTTTGAAAGCGCCGCTGTGTCTTTCGCTGGCCAGTTAACTGTAACAGAATCTAACATCCTCTGCCTGCCCCATTCCTGTATAGTAGTGTTAAGATCTTCACATACTCCTGACATCATGCCGCTTGTTATATCATCACATATACTAAAAACTGTATCAATATTATATTGCTTTAATCTTTTCAAATGGGCTGTTCTGTATTCCAGTTCTGCAGGAGCACTCCATATATTAGCACATGCCAAACGCAGGCTGATATCAAAGTTCTTTTTCACCCCATAACCATTGGCATATAGCATCATTAAAATTGCCGGCCCGCCAATCGTCTCCGAAGTGCTGTCCTGTAATTCTTTAAAAGCCAGATATCTTGCATTAACATAATCAACTGGTACGCCAATTCCGTAGTAATAATCTTTTGAAAGCTTTGCCTTTAGTTTGTCTTTACTGAATCCTGCTGGCGGCAAATCCTTTTTCGGAAAATCAGAAGCCTTCATTGGTTTGCAAGTGTCCTGTGCGTTGCAGGTAAATGTTATACCAATTAGAAGTATTGCAATGAGTTTCATTTTCCCATAAAAGCTACCTAGTCTATTCATCTTCTTTCACTTCAATATTAGTTGGCATAAAATATATTACAGCTATCCCTATAAATATTGCCAATGATATATACACAGATATAAACCCGGTAAATATTGAAACAAAATAAAGGGCCGTTGTTGACCTTAGTTTTACACGCGCCTTTTTTCTGAGTTCAGGAGACAGGTTTTCAATGAACAGGTAATGGTTCGAATTAACATACTCGCGCATCAGTGCAAATGAAAAAGCGCACATAAACATTACAAACCCATACAAGGCTGTAAATTCAGGCCGTTGAAAGTTCTGCCCTAAAAAGTTGGTTGGAATAGGAATTAAGCTCATCCAGAATAACAAGTGCAGGTTATGCCACAGCAATTTACGATCGGCATTTTTCAGCTGCCGTAAAAACTGGTGATGGTTCACCCACAAAACCCCAACCATTACAAAGCTTAACAGGTATGCAATAAACGGCTGAACCATTCCATATAACTGTTGCCATATAATTTCAGTAGTAGCGTTTTTATCAATAGTTGGAATCTTTATAAGCAATATCATCAGGGTAATGATGATTGCTATCACTCCATCACTAAAAGCTTCTATGCGCGTAAGTGGTATGGGTATATGTTTTTTTGCCATGCTGCCTGTAGAGTCATACAAAGCTAAATGAAAAAGGGCGGTTATTCACCGCCCTTTTCTATGACTTATAAACTACCCCTATTTCTGAGCAGCAAGGTATTTTGCAGTACCGGCATGTGAGCCTTCCATACCTTTTTCACCTTTTCTCCAGTTAGCAGGACAAACTTCTCCCACTTCTTCATTGAATTGAAGCGCGTCAACCATACGGATAGCTTCATCAACGTTACGGCCAAGCGGAAGGTCATTCACTAACATGTGGCGCACTAACCCCTTTTTGTCGATAAGGAACAAGCCACGGAAAGCAATTGTATCGCCCTCTGCAGTTAATTTTCCTTGCGCGTCCATTTTATATTCGCCAGAAAGCACACCATAGTTAATTGATATCATTTTGGTAGTATCGGCTACTATAGGATAGGTAATACCTTTAATACCACCTTGCTCTTTTGCCATTTGTAACCAACCCCAGTGCGATTGTTCGGTATCGGTTGAACAAGCAACCAATGCTACATTACGCTTTTCAAATTCTGCCAATGCATCCTGAAATGCGTGAAGTTCCGTAGGGCACACGAATGTAAAATCCTTTGGATAGAAAAAGAACACTACATACTTTTTACCAATGTATTGTTCCAATGAAAAATCGTTGATTATCTGGTCGCCAAATGCAACTGCACTTGCCTTAAACGCAGGGGCCTTTTTACCCACTAATGTTGTTATCATTTTTTATGTTTTTATAGTTATTTACTTAATAGACGCGCAAAGATATGAAAGCCCTTCCAGATTTAGAATGACCTGTATCACCTTGCTGAATATCAGTGAATTACTTACCTAAAATATAGGCAAACATAAGCGGCGCAACAATAGTCGCATCCGATTCTATTATAAAGCGAGGTGTTTTATCACTCAACTTACCCCATGTTATTTTTTCATTCGGCACAGCGCCTGAATATGAACCATAACTTGTTGTAGAGTCAGATATCTGGCAGAAATATGCCCAGAAAGGAGTGTCCGTTCTTTCCATATCCTGGTACAACATTGGCACCACACATATAGGGAAGTCACCTGCTATACCACCACCGATCTGGTAAAAACCTATACCCTGACCTTTAGAATTTTTGGTGTACCAGTTAGCCAGCCACATCATATATTCTATACCGCTCTTCATAATACTTGGCTGCAATTCTTCTTTAATACAATATGAAGCAAAAATATTTCCCATGGTAGAATCTTCCCAGCCCGGAACAATAATAGGCAGGTTCTTTTCTGCCGCTGCCATCATCCAGCTATTCTTAACATCAATTTCATAATTCTTCTTCATTACGCCTGAAAGCAACAACTGGTACATATATTCGTGTGGGAAATAACGTTTGCCTGTATCTTGTGCTTTCTTCCAGAGTTTATGTATGTGTTTTTGTATTCTGCGGAAAGCTTCTTCTTCAGGAATACAGGTATCGGTAACACGGTTAAAACCATGTTCTAACAGATCCCACTCTTCAGCAGGCGACAGTTGACGATAGTTAGGAACCCTTTTATAGTGGCTATGCGCAACCAGGTTCATAATATCTTCTTCAAGGTTAGCACCTGTACATGATATTATAGACACCATATCCTTACGTATCATTTCAGCTAACGAAATACCCAACTCGGCTGTACTCATTGCACCGGCAAGGGTAATCATCATTTTGCCTTTTTTATCCATGTGCGCTATATACGCCTTGGATGCATCTACCAATGTTGCAGAGTTAAAGTGCAAATAGTTGGTATCGATAAACGAAGTAATAGGTCCTTTTTTCATAGTTAGAAGATTTGCGGCAAAAATAACATAATCCTATTAAGGTTGAGATTAAACTAAGGTTAAGACATGGAACGCGGATACCGCAGATTGGTTATAATTTTTACTTTCCGTGTCTTTAATTTCCCTCTCCTCGCAGGAGAGGGTCAGGGTGAGGTCGTTTACTTACCACAAAGAGAACAAAGAAACAGCCCACTAAGGACGCAAAATGAAATACCGTCAGTCTGAGCTTGTCGAAGACCCTCCTTTTCTGCCCCGCCTCATTTCCTCCCCTAAAAGGGAGGACGTTACTTTCTGCCTTTGCCCCATTCCTTACTTTCCCCAAGCGGGGAAAGCATTACAGTATCTATGTATTTAGCCTCCCCGCATTGGGGAGGTTGGTGGGGCGGCCTCACCCCGGCCGGATATAACTCTTAGTAGTCTCCTCAATGGTACGAGTCGCAACATCTTTGAGTTTCTCAAATATCTCATCTATCTCCTGGTCGGTAAGGCGATCAAGATTAACATCGCTGCTTTCGGCACGTACTTTACCAAGGCCATAGGGTAACATCTCAACATAGAATTTTATTTTGTCCTTGCTGGGCATGGTATTTATTTCTTCAACTACAGCTTCGAAATTATTGACCAGGAAATTCTCTATCATTTCCCGCAATTGCTTTTTTCTTTTGTTCTGTGAACCTACAGGCCTGCCTTCAGGGTTGCCTGATTCTCCTTTTGTAAATGGCATTGTATTTTATTTTCTTGTCATGAAGCGAAACCGAGTGATTTGCTTTATGAGTGTGGATTTAATAATACAAAGTTAGTTGCAGGGCTACCTTTTTATTTCGGAATAGTGATGGGGTTTTCAACAACCTGATTTGGGGGTAAGGGATAAGGAGTGAGGAATAAGTAAAACGGGATTCGTCGTTGCGAGGTACGAAGCAACCTTACCAACTAATTGCATTTTACCACAAAGCACACAAAGTAAAACATCACAAAGTCCACAAAGATTTAACTTATCCCTGAAGCTTCGCTTCTATTGATAAATACAATAGTTAACAATAAAATGAATTGCTACATTTTTTAGCCAATAATTTCATGAAACATTGACCATCAATAATTTAGCTATAGAATATGCTTGCTAAATTTTATTGGTGACAAAAGGCAGAGAAAACAAAAAGCCAATAATATATTATTATCTTCTTCCTTCGCCGCCCGAGTGTGCAGGAGCTCCACCCTGGTGTTCTTGCCTGGCAGGTTCCTGGTGTTGCATGGCAGGCGCTGAATGCTGTGTATGTTGCTGCATTGGAGCTTGATGCTGCTGTACCGGTGCTGAACGTTGCGACTGGTGCTGCTGCATTGGAGCCTGTGTATGTTGTGCTTGTTGCCTTGGAGCGGTTTGGTGCTGCGCTTGTTGTCTTGGGGCCGCCTGATGCTGTACTTGCTGTTTAGGTGCAGTTGCATGTTGTACCGACCGGTTAGTTGCATTGGTATGCGACGGACTGGTAGCAGTATGCGACGATGCAGTATGTTTTGTACCAGCATTATTATGTCCTGTAGAATTAACCCTGTTACCGCCAGCTGAACTCTTTGCTGCGGTTGCAGAGTGACCTCCATTTGCAGAAGAATGTTGACTCTTACTCTGGCTTGCACTATGTTCATGTGATTGCTGAGCTGAAGTAGGTTGAGCATGTTTCTCATTCATAGCTGAATGTTCTGCTGCATTCGGTTCGGCAGTTACACCACCTTTACCATTAAAACTACTGCGGTTTCCTCCCTCGTGCATTTCGCTTCTATCAGAGTATGTGTTATGAAATGAGGAATTTACGTGACTTGCTGCAGAATTATATCTGAAATGATCACCTTCCCATCTTCCGCCATAATAACCATGGCCGCCGTATCCATATCCGTAATTAACACCGCCGTAAAACCCAATATTCGATCCCCAGTAACCGCCATTCCATGCATATATTCCATTATTGCAGCCCCAATAACCGGGCGTCCACAGGAAGCCAACTGTAGGTGGAGAGATCCACATACCCGGAACCCAATAATATCCATAAGCGCCATACGCCCAATAACCGGGTGTCCACAGATATCCATCAGTAGGGCATTCCGGTTGAGTATATACGGGTAACTCAGGTGGTGCGGTTGAAATTTCAATACTTACTCCAACCTGTGCTTTGCTTTCTGCTGCACCAAATAATGATAAGGCTATAATACTTAAAAGAGCTAATTTGTTCATGATATAATATTTATTGTTGTGTATTGATCAGTCTTGGTAAATCTATTTATACTGAAGTTTTCATTGGTAACAAAAGTGAGCCATGTGCCTGTGGCGGCTGTTACATAATTCCTATAATACATTACATCATTTACTTACAGGCATTCAAGCATTGAAACAGGGCTCTTGATAAATTAGTGTATTGCTAAATAAGTGAATAATGTAAAGTTTAGTGAAAGTTTTGCAACAAACCTGAAAGCAATGTGGGTCACTTTTGCGCGGTGAAAATTATTTCACGACTAAAAATGAAACAATGAAAGCATTAGCGTACCTGTCAATTGCAGTTCTTATAATGGAAGGATGTAACA
>Ga0206830_1045_pt1 | contig 22947 bp, 20 predicted proteins | sample Alteio_BWOrgCont_76_FD_152884 | JGI IMG/M metagenome (GOLD analysis project Ga0206830, IMG submission 152884) | Enriched cells from forest soil in Barre Woods Harvard Forest LTER site, Petersham, Massachusetts, United States -... | ecosystem: Environmental > Terrestrial > Soil > Temperate forest >... | reverse complement strand
TTGTTTTTGATAGGTTAAAACATGCCGACTTAATTGAAATACAGACATGGCATATAAATTACTGGCATTGTAGCGTTTAATGACATCAAAATTAGCAAATACTAACCAAAACTCTTTACCTGCGGAGCCTTCTAACTCAATAAGCTTTACTTTATAGCCTTTAGGGACTTTACGCGATGCTGTAATGCCATACTTTTTCAGGTGAGAAGAAGAAAATTGTATGGGAGAACCTTTGGCGTTTCTTAACTTTAAATACTTTTCGCCTTTTACCGTTACTGGCATACCCACAAAATGTGGTGTTTTCCAACCATGTTGATGGTAATAATTAGCCACACTAAAAATAGCGTCGGGAATATTATGGATTAAATCAATATGGGATTTTTTAGTTGCGCTGATTGCATAATAACGATAGCTACTCGGCATAAACTGGGGTGCCCCAATGGCGCCGGCATAAGAACCTTGCAGTGTGGCGGGGTCTAAGTGTTGCTCACGCGTTAAAAGTAAAAAGTCTTCTAGCTCTTGCTGGAAATAAGCCGCCCGTGGCTGATGATTAAAGCTAATGTTACAAAGGGAGTCTAATACTCTATATCCTCCTGAATGTGCTCCGTAGAGAGTTTCTACCCCTAGGGTTGCGATAATAATGCTACCAGGAACGCGATATTTTTTTTCTGCTTGCACTAAAATTTTGTGATATTTTTTTCTAAACTGTGCTCCTTCTGCGATATGTGTATTATTAATAAAAATAGGTTGATAAGATTTCCAGGCCCCTTTTTCTATAGGATGATTAACGTTTTCAATGACTTCTGGCTTTGCTTTAACCGTGTCAAAAAGACTGGCCAATTTTTGCTCATTAAAATGATGTTTTTGTACCATGTGTTGAATAAAGCTTTTTACATCTGGTCTTTGCGCAAATGAAGAATAAGCAAAAACCATAGAAGGGCTGAAAAAGCTTATAAGTAATAATGTTTTTAAAAATTGCATCATATATCTAACCTTACGTCGTAATGAGTTTACGATGGGTTCTAATAGACATCAGCATACCGAAACTAGCGAGTGACGTCACTAAGGAAGATCCACCATAACTGATAAAGGGTAAAGGAAGACCCACAACGGGTAAAATGCCTGTTACCATCCCTATATTAATAAAAAAAGATAAGAAAAAAGTAACTGTAATACTGCCAGCTAATAAGCGGGTGAACGTATCTTGCGCATGAACAGTGATATAAAGCCCACGCATAACAATGACCATGAATAAAGTGATTAAGAGTATATTTCCCATGAATCCAAATTCTTCACTACATACAGCAAAAATAAAATCGGTAGTGTGTTCTGGTAAAAAATGCAAATGGGATTGTGTGCCGGTTAACCATCCTTTACCAAAAAGGCCGCCAGACCCAATAGCTATTTTTGACTGAATAATATGGTACCCCGCGCCAAGAGGGTCTCTCTCGGGGTTTAAAAAAGTCAGTACCCGTTGACGTTGATAATCATGCATTACATACCAGAGTAAAGGCATGCCGGTTGTTAATAATAAGGTAATGCCTGCCATAATGCGTACACTTAAACCTGCAAAAAATAATACTGCACTGCCAGCGGCAAACAATAAAATAGCCGTACCTAAATCAGGTTGTTTTGCTGTTAATAGGACAGGTACCATAATAATAGCGGCAGAAATAAGAATAGACTTAAAGGATAAAGGTAGATGAATTTTATTGTAGTACCAAGCCAATAATAAAGGAATGGCAAATTTCATGAATTCGGCAGGTTGAAAGCGGAACCCGCTGATACTTAGCCAACGTTGTGCGCCTTTGCCAATATGGCCCATGAGAAGTACCGCAACGAGAAAAGCTAAGCTTAATCCATAGATCCAGGGTGCCCAACGTTGCCATACAATAGGGGGAACTTGTGCTACCAGTAGCATAATAAAGCCAGCTAATAAAATATGCATGATTTGTTTTTCAATGAGTATGAAACTTTGGTTGCCCGCACTATATAAAATGAATAATCCCATGAGGAATAGCAGTGTCATGGTACATAAAAGAAAAGTATCAATATGTAAATAATGGGCTATTTTATGGAATGACATGAGACGGCTCTTTTTTATTTAAATAAAAATCCAATATTTGTTTTGCGAGTGGCACAGCAGCAGTACTCCCATTTTCTACAATAATAGCTAAGGCAATTTTAGGCTGTTCGGCAGGAGCGAAAGCAATAAATAAGCTATGATCGCGTAATTGTTCAGGAAGTTTTTTCTGATCTTCTAAACCTTCCTCATCTTGTTTTTTAGAGTGCACTTGGGCTGTTCCTGTTTTTCCCGCTATGGTATAGCCTGGATGTGGGCCAAAACGATGTGCTGTACCATCAGGCGCATCAATTACTTTTTGCATTGCATGGATAATAGTATCCCAGTTTTCTTCATCGTTCAGTGTAATTGTATCCATTAAAATAGGAGACTGTTGCTCAAAAGCTTTGCCTAATTCTTGCTGAGCAAATAAAAGAGAAGGGGCGACACGTTTCCCTCGATTGGCTAGGGTAGAAACAGCTACTGCTAGTTGTAGGGGGGTAGCCTGCATGTAACCCTGTCCAATACCAGAAATGATTGTATCTCCTTCGTACCATGGTGCTTTTTTAACGCGCCTTTTCCATTCTGGAGAAGAAACCACGCCAGCGACCTCTTCGTCCATTTCAATACCGCTTAATTTTCCAAATCCAAATTGTTGCAATACATTGTCAATACGTTTAATACCCATTTTACTGGCTAATTCATAAAAATATACATCGCAGGAAGTGATAATAGCTTTAGTCAAATCTACTGTACCATGTACTTTTGTATCGCGAAAAACATGTTCACTATTTTTTAACATGAACCAACCGGGATCATAGATAGTATCTTCTGAAGAGATAATATCCTTATCGAGCCCTTCTAGAGCAAGATAAGGCTTAATAGTAGAAGCTAGAGGATATAAACCGCGAATAGCTCGATTATAAAGAGGATGATCCGGGTGTTGTTGCAAATGTTGAAAATCGGCAGAAGATAATCCTAAAACAAAAAGATTAGGATCATAATGAGGCATGCTGACTAAAGCGAGGATTTGTCCTGTTTGTGGCTCAATGGCAACAATAGCGCCTCGGTGTCCATCGAGCGCTTTTTCAGCAGCGAGTTGTAATTGACTATCGACAGAAAGATATAAGTTTTTTCCCGGAAAAGGTTTAATTTGTTTTAAAACACGAATGGGTTCACCATTCGCATCAATTTCCACTTCTTGGTAACCTACTTTGCCATGTAAGTCTTCTTCGTAATATTTTTCTATGCCTAATTTCCCTATATAACGACTGGCACTATAATTGGCTGTATCAATGGAGTTAAGCTCTTCATTATTAATTTGCCCAATGTAGCCTAAAACATGGCTAAAACTATTGCTAAAGGGGTAATGTCGAATTAAACGGGCTTTAATAAGAAACCCAGGAAAGCGATATTGATTTTCTGCAAATCGTGCCACTTCTAGATCAGTTAGGCGTAATCGTAAAGGAATTTCATCGAATCTTCGGTGTTGCTTTAATTGCTTCTGAAAAAGGGTGAGGTCTGCAGCAGATAAGGGAATAATTTTTCCTACTTCTGCTAGCATTTTATTAAGATTTTTGGCTTTATCAGGAATAACATCTAGACTAAAAACAGGCGTGTTATCAGCCAATAGAATACCATTTCGGTCAAAGATAAGTCCCCGAATAGGTTCTAAAGGGACAAGATCTAACCAATTATGGGTAGAGAGTGTGGTGTAAACTTGGTTTTTATAAATTTGTAAGTAAGCAAGACGACATAGCAAGAGCAAAACCAGAAATAGCATAACAATAAAGGCAGCCCACGAGCGATGCTCGGTTAGTTCCACCTCGTGGGTAATGTCTTTAAAAGGCGTATGTGCTTTTCGCATAAATAGCTCATTTATAGAGTGACAAATCTAGAAAATTAATATTATGATAATGTATCATTTTATCAACCAAGGAGATATCAGTTATGAGATCGAAAGTTTTAGTGGCACTCGCATTAAGCAGCGCTTTAACATGCTCTGTTACTTTAGCTGCTACTAATAATGCCGCTGCTTTGAATAAAATGTTGGCAGATGACTCTTCCATGTCTACTCCTAGCCAACAACCCCCGATGACATCCCCACCTAGTAGTGATAGCACCACTGATAACGTAGGCACTCCCCAAGATCAAACTCCTCCTGCAAGTACCGATGATTCAGGTTCTAGTTCTAGTGGATCTTCCGATACTGGCACAGGCGATGATGATTATTAAGAAGGTTCCCTTCTCCCGAGCCGGGAGAAGGTGCCCTACGGGCGGATGAGGGGAAATTAAATCCAGTGTTGCGTTTTGGCGATCAGTCCTGCTAATCCAATGATCATACTCATGAGCCAGACAAAATGAGTCCAGATGCGTCCTTCTAGGATGCTAAATTTTTTATCCATGTTGTCAGATAGGCGTCTAATTTCTTCCGAAAGGTGCTTCATCCCATGCTTCATATCATGTCTGAGATCTTTCATGTCTTGCTTCATTTCTACAATATCTTGTTTCATGTTTACCATGGTAGTTTCAACCACAGCTAAACGTTCTTGCTGGCTCATATGAGCTCCAATTTTAAATGGCTTCATTGCAATGTCCTTAAGGGTTAGTATACCAGGGGGAAGTAGGAGTTATAGATGCTTATCTACAATTATATTCAATATATTAATCGAGAATTATCTAGAATAGAGTTTTCGGAGGAACAGCAAGGAAACATAAAAAGAAAGGGCCTGGAATTTATTCGAAAAATCGCTGATTTAAAATACAGCTTATCGAAAAATCATCATTTAGGCCAGAAAATTTTATTCAATTACCTTCAGTGTGCTTTCAATAGCATCCAAGTCGGTATGATGTCTCCATTTATACCTTGGTGGAGGTTCGGGATTTTAAGACGTAATCGTTCTGTTATTAATAAAATGTATGAGAATATTTGTAAAAAAATAGATGTTCTTTCGGAGCATTTTGAAAAAACTTGCGAGGTTTTTCAAAACCCAGGTGATAACAATAAATATTACGATTTAAAAAAATCCATGCCTCTTTATCCTAAGTTTTATTCGAATAAAAAAAGTACTTTATTGTATGTTGGGGGAATAGTTCTTTGCGCTCTTTCATTATTATCAATTGCTTTTCCTCCTCTCCTTGCTTTAAGCATTGCTCTAATAATGGTAGGTTGTAGTATGTCTATGGCTGCATCTGTAGAAGAGATAGCCCACAAGAGATGTAATGAAATGGGTTTAGATAATACTGATATAGAAAGCTATAATAATGCTGTTTCTAAAACTATAAATTCTACAAAAGCTTTAGTAGAAGATCATGCTTTTATTGTTGGAGCTACAATGAGTATTGCCACTAAGTTAGGGCTTCCGCTTGAGCTGGGAAGTGTAATGGGGGGATTTTTACCAATAGAAGATAAAGGAGATTTAGCTCTAATATCAAGAGATACTAATATTTGCGGTAAAGAAAATGTAGCATTTATATCCAATGTTGAGATCGTGCAATCAGTAAAGAAAAATTAGATTTATAAATGACTTTCTAAATCCGTCACTAATTGTTTTTCATTATGCGTTGTATAATCTTTTTCAATCATTAAACTCACTTTTTTATGCATATCACCTGTCAAGTGCTTTTTGAGTAGACCGAGGAAAGTAGGGGGGGCCATAATAATCAATTCACGATATTGATTATCTTTTCTCGCATGATCAAGAGCACCCGCTAACTCGATAGCAAATCTTTCTGCTTCATGTTCTTTAGGATTGGGAACCTGCACCGTATTATGCTTCAGTCTTGAAGGTTTATCAGCTAGTAAGTCTTTGCCTTTTTTGCGACTTTCTAGATGTTCACATTCTTTTTCTAAAGTTAAAGTTTTATGATTACCTGTTTGAAGAAAGAGCACTTTGCAGAGACTATAAATACGAGCTTGACTAGCGTTAGCGATTAAAACCCAGGTATTGTTTTCCATACCGCCCTCCTCATTGTTAGATTATTAGACCTTTCCTTTCATTATATACCTTTTAAAATGGTCTTTAATAACGTCACTAATACAATGAGTTAGCTTTTTAGCGGTAGGTATGTGTAAAAATTCATTTGGTCCGTGAGCATTGGATTCAGGACCTAATAAACCCGTTATCAAAAACTGTGCTTCAGGGAATTGCTGTCCCAGCATGCCCATGAAAGGGATAGAACCCCCTTCGCCCATGTAGGCTGCAGGATGGTTGAAATAAGTTAAAGAGGCATTATTAATGGCTTCCGTGAGCCATGGACTTGTCTCAAGTGCATTCCAGCCAGAGGCAGTATCTGAAATTTCGTAATGTATTTTTGCTTGATAAGGGGGATGTGATTCTAACGTTGTTTTTAATAACCGAGCTGCTTTTTCGGCATGACAGGTCGGAGGTAGGCGTAAAGATAATTTAAATTCTATCTTCGGTAATATAACATTCCCTGCATCTTGAATAGCAGGAATACCATCGCAACCTATAATGGCAAGAGCTGGTCGCCAGGTGTGGTTAAGAATTAAATCGAAGGCTTTAGTTGTAAGAGGTTTTGCTTGAAGGTGAAGAGACTGATGAATATCATCGCCTAAAATCTCTGCTGCATGCCTAGCTTGCTCAAGACGAGCGGGTGGAATAGGCACATACAGATCTTTTAATAAAATTTCCCCAGTCGTTTCTTTTTCAATGCGACTGAGTAATTGTCGAAGAATTTGAAACCCACCCGGTACTATGCCACTGCCTTTCCCCGAATGAATACCTTGCGATAATACTTCAATAGAAAGAGTGCCATTTGTTAAGCCACGTAATGAAGTGGTTACCCAGAGCTGTTGGTAATTGCCGCAACCGGAATCTAAACAAATAATAAAGTTAGGATTTCCGATGCGATGTTGCAAAGCTTGAATATAATAAGGCAGATCATAACTGCCACTTTCTTCACAGCTTTCAATTAAAATAACACAACGTGCATGAGAAATTTTTTGTTCTTTTAAAGATAAAATAGCTGCAAGGGAAGCAAAAATAGCATAGCCATCATCTGCACTCCCGCGTCCGTATAGTCGATCTTCTTTGAGAACGGCTTTCCACGGGTGAAGATCTTTATCCCATCCTGTCATTTCTGGTTGTTTGTCGAAATGGCCATATAACAAAATAGTTTCATTATTGTCGCCAGGAATATCGATAAAAATAATAGGTGTACGATTAGTAAGTTCAATTGTTTCGATAATAAAATCGGGCGGGCTATATTTTTTGCACCAATCTACCAGAAGATCGCTCGCTTGTTTCATATAACCATTTTGTTGCCACGCTGAATCAAAGTGGGGAGATTTGTTTGGAATATGGATATATTCCTTCAGGGTTGGAAGAATAGCATTATCCCAAAAATAATTGATGAAGGGTTTCATTCATTTTCTCTAATAGCCACTCTGTATCATTCCAAGAAAGACAGCCATCCGTAATACTTTGTCCATAGATTAATTGGGCTGGATCTGTCATTTTTTGTTTACCGCCGATTAAATTGCTTTCTATCATTATACCGCAAATAGGAGATTTCTCGGAATAATTTTGCAAGTAAGGTGTTAATTCTTGAATGACTTTTGCTTGTTGTTGATACTTTTTACCACAATTATCATGACTACAATCAATGATGAGCCTGGGCGCAAGGCAAGCATGGGATAAAGCCTGAAGTGTATTTTCAATATGGTAGGGTGAATAATTAGGAGAGTGGGAGGAGCCTCGTAAAATAACGTGAGAGGCAGCATTCCCTAAAGTTTGAATAATAGCCGGCTCACCTTTTGCGTTCAGGCCTAGATAATGATGCGAAGAGGAGGCAGATTTTGCTGCATGAATAGCAATTTGAATATTGCCATCTACTGAATTTTTGAATCCCACGGGCATAGGTAAAGAGGAAGCAAGCTCACGATGAACTTGGCTTGCGCAAGTACGAGCGCCAATGGCGCACCAGGAAATTAAATCACTAAAATAGTAGGGGGTGATAGTATCTAAAAACTCACTAGCAGCAGGAATGAACTTATTAATCTGCAGTAAAGTTTTTCTGGTCAAGTAGAGTCCATGTTCTATATCATGGCTTCCGTTTAAAAAAGGATCATACACTAGGCCTTTCCACCCGGTAGTGGTTCGAGGTTTAGCAAAATAAGCTCGCATAATAATATAGAGTGTTTTCTCATAGTGCTTTGCTGCAACTTGTAATTTTTGCGCATATTCTAGGGTTGCATCTGGGTCATGAAGAGAGCATGGACCGACAATAACTAATAAGCGCGAGTCTCTTCCTTGAATAATATTTTTAATACTTTCACGGGCATGCGATATAGCTTTAATGAGACTTTCATCCAGAGGTAAAATATGAATAAGGTCATTAGGTTTTGTGAGTGCTATAGTATTCATGGGCTGAAAAGTTAGCATAAGTCGTTTATTCAAGCAATTGGAGAGTGCTATGCGTATGTTTGCGTATGCTTCAGGGATTGGTGGTGCGAACCCTCATTGTGGAGAAGGGCCTTTAGTATTGCCTATACAGTGGGATGCAGTATTTGCTCCTGCTTCATCGATTCCTGCTTTAGAAGTCAAGCGTATGACAGAGGCATTGGCAGTAAAAACGGAAGAATGTATACAAAAAAAAGAATTTTTTATAGTAGTAGGCGGAGACCATACGTCTGCTATGGGTACGTGGAGGGGGGTTGCAAAAGGCTTATTCGGGCCATTAGGATTGATTTGGATAGATGCACATATGGATAGTCACACGCTGGAAACTTCTCTTTCTCAGCGTTTACATGGCATGCCTTTAGCTTCTTTATTAGGGTATGGTGATAAAGCATCCATTGATCCTGAAAATCTATGCTTAATAGGGGTGCGGAGTTATGAAGAAGGAGAGGCGGCATTATTAAAAAAACTCAAAGTGCGTATATACTTCATGGAAGAAGTAAAAGAACGTGGGTTAGCCGTTGTTTTTAAAGAAGCTTTGCAAAAAATTACAAAAAATACAGTAGCCTATGGAATCAGTGTAGATATAGATAGTATAGATCCGAGTGAGGCGCCAGGGGTGGATGTGCCTGAATCAGATGGATTGTTGCCAAAAGAATTGATACCTCTTTTAAAAGAGGTATCCACTGATCCGCGGTTGATTGGCGCAGAAATAGTAGAATTTGATCCGACCCAAGATCAAGAACAGAAGACGCAAAAATTAGTCATGCAATTAATAGAATCTCTCAAAAATGTATGATAAAAGACACGGTATTTCTCAATAATTTACCCAATAAACCCGGCATTTATCAAATGTTAGGGGCTGACGACCAAATTTTATATGTCGGAAAAGCTCGTGATTTAAAGAAACGTGTTACCAGTTACTTTAGTTCGAAAGAGAAAGACCTTAAAACCAGTTATTTATTAAAAGCGGCTGTACGCATTGAAATAACGATTACTCACACAGAACATGAAGCATTATTGCTAGAATGTTTTCTGATTAAAGAACATCAACCGCATTACAATGTGCTGTTACGGGATGACAAAAGTTATCCTTATATACTCATTACGGACGATAAGCCCTACCCCCGTATTACTTTTTATCGAGGCTTAAAAAAAGGTAAAGGCCTTTATTTTGGTCCATATCCCAATGCTACTGCAGTCAGAGAAACACTCCATATTATTCAAAAAGTTTTTCATTTACGCAGTTGTGATAATCGTTTCTTTTCTAGTAGAAAAAGACCTTGCTTGCATTATCAAATCGGGCTTTGTTCTGGGTCGTGTACGGGATTAATTTCTGAAAAAGAGTATCAAGAAAATATTTCCCATGCGATTTTATTTTTAAAAGGAAAGAGTCAGCTGATTATTCATGAGTTAGAGAAAAAAATGGCACAAGCGGCAAATGCATTAAATTTTGAATTTGCAGCAAAAGTACGCGATCAAATTCAAATTCTAGAAGAAATTCAAGCAAAGCAATATATCAGTACAGAACAAAAAAATGCGGATATAATCGGTTTAGTGTTAGAAGCAGGTGTTGCATGTATTCATTTGCTTTCTATTCGAGAAGGAAGATTATTAGGAAGTCGATCATATTTTCCTAAAGTGCCTATGGGTGCGTCGGAGCATGAAATTGTATCGGCTTTTATTGGCCAGCATTACCTAGGGTGTGAAGATATTCCTCATAAAATTATTGTCGGAGAAGATATTGAGGATAAACTCTTTTTAGAAGAGACATTGAAAATTAAAATAATAAAACCTTTTCGCGGAGAGCGTAGAAAATGGTTAGAAATGGCCGAATCTAATGCTAAGCAGTCGGTGGCGAGTTATTTAATACAAAAAACGAATGTTGAAGCGCGCTTGCAAGCTTTACAAAAAGCTTTATCTCTGCAAATTATCCCAAATCGTATGGAATGTTTTGATATTAGTCATACGCATGGAGAAGAGACGGTCGCTTCCTGCGTGGTATTTAATCAAGAGGGACCTGTGAAAAGTGATTATCGGCGTTTCAATATTTCAAATATTACTCCTGGCGATGACCTTGCTGCTATGCGACAAGTACTAGAGCGTCGATTTAAGCGTATACAAGAAGAAGGAAAACCTTTGCCAGATCTTGTGTTCATTGATGGTGGAAAACTGCAATTAAAGGCAGCTAAATCTGTATTAGAGGAACTTCATATTAAAGAAATTTTATTGGTAGGCATTTCTAAAGGAGAAGGAAGAAAGCCTGGATTAGAGACGTTACATTTTTTAAATCGATCACCTCTTCATCTATCTTCTGACTCTATTGCGCTCCATTTTATCCAGCAAATTCGCGATGAAGCTCATCGTTTTGCGATTACTGGTCATAGGCTTCGTCGCGATAAAAAGCGCCGTACTTCTATTTTAGAATCTATACCAGGCATTGGCGCTAAGCGTCGTCGGGCCCTAATCCGTCACTTTGGCGGATTGCAGGCATTAAGGGCAGCAAGTATAGAGCAAATTTTAGAGGTTCCCCACATGACTCGGGGATTGGCCGAACAGGTTCACGAGTCTCTTGCTTCTTTTCCTAAATTGCGTTTAACTGAATAAATTTATTCACGGTAGGGTTTTATGCGTCCAGTCATGAATTGGCCCAATATTCTGACTTTTATTCGGATATCCGTTATCCCGCTGTTGGTTATTATTTATTATTCGCCCCTCACTTGGGCACATATTATCTCTGCTATTTTATTTGCAGTGGCTTGTTTAACCGATTGGCTGGATGGGTACCTTGCACGTAGTTTGCAGCAATCCACTAAATTGGGTGCTTTTTTAGATCCGGTCGCGGATAAGCTCATAGTCTGTATTGCCTTAGTATTAATAGTCGGTGAACCTCAGTTTCAGTTTATTAGCGTAGATTCGAGTGTGACGAACATTCCTGCTTTTTATATCACCATTCCAGCCGCCATTATTGTCAGTCGAGAAATTATTGTATCTGCGTTGCGTGAATGGATGGCAGAATTAGGCAAACGCGCAAAAATAGCGGTTTCTTATCTTGCTAAAGTTAAAACAGCTGTACAAATGTGTGCTCTCACGGTTTTATTATTTTGTGATAATAGCACCAATGCTTTTATTGTTTTAAGTGGTTATGTATTGTTATATGCTGCTGCAGTTCTCACTATTTGGTCCATGCTTATTTACCTCAATATGGTGTGGATTGAAGTAAAATCAAAAATATATTCTTGACTCTACAAAGCAGGACATTAGAATACTCATAAATTTTGCGGGAATAGCTCAGTTGGTAGAGCACAACCTTGCCAAGGTTGGGGTCGCGAGTTCGAGTCTCGTTTCCCGCTCCAGATTAGGACTAATTTAAAAAATTAACGGCTGGGTGGCAGAGTGGTTATGCAGCGGCCTGCAAAGCCGTTGACGCCGGTTCAATTCCGACCCCAGCCTTGAAATGGGGTGGAATAAAAAAAGAGTAAGAATGCCTGGGTGGCGGAATAGGTAGACGCAAGGGACTTAAAATCCCTCGGAAGAATCTTCCGTGCCGGTTCGATTCCGGCCCTAGGCATATCAATTTAAGGGTTAAAGCAAGATGACTTTTGTGGTAACTGAGCAATGCATCAAATGTAAATATACAGACTGTGTGGAAGTATGTCCGGTCGATTGTTTTTACGAAGGCCCTAATTTTCTTGCGATTAATCCTAATGAGTGTATAGATTGTGCCTTATGTGAACCTGAATGTCCTGTGAATGCCATTTATTCACAGGACGATCTTCCTGAAAAATACCAAGACTTCTTAGAAATAAATAAAGATCTTTCGGAAAAATGGCCTAATATTAACCGCATCAAAAAAGCCCCTCCAGATGCGGATGAATGGGCCAATGTGGATGGAAAGTTACCCTATCTAGAAAAAGACTGGAAATAACCGTTATCCATGAAAATTCTTGCCATTGAGACTTCTTCTATCGCTTGTTCTGTTGCTTTATTAAACAACGGTAATGTGAAAGAACGACATGAAATTATTCCCCAACAACATGCCAAACGCCTTCTTACTTTCATAGAAGAAATGCTCGATTTTCCCTTACATTCGTTAGATTTTATTGCGTGGGGGTGTGGGCCGGGGAGCTTTACCGGATTACGCATCGCAGCCAGTGTCATTCAAGCCATTAGTTTTGCTCATAGCATTCCTATTGTCAGTGTTTCTTCTTTAGCCGCTTTAGCCCAGACGGCTTATTGGCAACATGGCTGGAGAGATCTATTGGTAGCTCTGGATGCACGTATGCAAGAAGTATACTGGGGTTACTATCATATTAATCAAGAAGGTTATGCTGAAATAATCAATAAAGAAATTATTTGTCGACCATTAGATATACCCGTTATTTCCCCTGGTTTTGGGGTGGGGGACGGGTGGTCTGCCTATTCTATGCCTTTTAAGCCGGAAGCAATGGATGCTAATTGTTTACCAAAAGCATTAGCAGTTGCGATGCTTGCTAGGTTAAAATACGAACGAAGAGAGTGCTTGCAGCCATTTGATGCACTTCCAGTATATTTGAGAGAGGAGAATTTTTATGGCGCTACGCGTTGATCATGAACGCCAAACGGTGATTGATCAGATCCGTGCATATATGCAACAACGTTTTCCTAAGAAACAAGCATTACTCATTGAGGCTTTTACTCAACGTTATTTATCAGCTTGCGCAGTAGAAGATTTAACTGAACGACCTATTGAAGATTTATGCGGTGCTTTACTTTCGCAATGGAATTTTAGTTATGAGCGTGCGCCTTCAGAATCAAAAGTAAGAGTATTTAATCCAACCCTTGAAAAAGATCATTGGCAGTCTGCCCATACTATTGTACAAATTTCTCATGACGATATTCCTTTTTTAGTCGACTCCACTCGTATGGAATTAGATCGGCTAGGTTATCAAGTACATTTTACTATTCATATAGGTGGCTTAAAAGTAAAACGCGATGCAGAAAACCGCATCACCGATATTTTGCCTATTGGTTTAGTCGATGAAAATAGCTGTACAGAAGCACCTATTTATATAGAAATTGATCGCATTGTCGACGTTGCTGCGATGGAACAGTTAACACTGAATATAGAGCATATTTTAAGTGATGTGCGATTAGTGGTGATGGACTGGCGGCCTATGGTGACGCATATGCAAGAATCTATACAAGAATTAGAAAGTAATCCGCCACCACTCGATGATATGGAAGATATTTCTGAATCCAAAGATTTTTTACGCTGGTTGATCAGCAATAATTTTAGTTTTTTGGGTTGTCGTGATTATAAATTAATTGGTGACGGGGTAAATCGTGCTTTACAAATGGTTCCGGGTTCAGGTTTAGGCGTATTACGCGATAAAGTAGGAAGTCGTGTCTCACGCAGCTACGCTGAACTTCCTCCTCAGGCAAGAAAAATTGCCTTATCTAAAAATATTTTAATTATCGCTAAAACCCATACTCGGTCGACTGTGCACCATCCGGGATATACCGATTATGTAGGCGTAAAACGATTCAATGAGAAAGGTGAGCTCATCGGAGAAAGACGTTTTATTGGTCTTTACACTTCAAGTGCTTATCATTCCAATACTAAACAAATTCCGTTTGTACGACATAAAGTAGAAAGAATTCTCGAAGATCTTCGCTTTCCGCCAGACAGTCATGATGGTAAAGAAGTCGCGCATATTCTCGAAACTTTACCGCGCGATGATCTTTTTCAAGCGAGCCATGAAGAGTTGTTGGAGTTGACGCTAGGTATTTTGCAGTTACAAGAACGTAAGCGTATTCGTTTATTTGTACGTCCAGATGCTTATGGTCGTTATTTTTCTTGTTTAGTCTATGTGCCACGCGAAATTTTTACGACTGATCTCAGTCTTGCGATACAAGATGTTTTAATGCAGGCCTTTGAAGGTGTTGAGTCGAGTTTTGCTACCTACTTCTCTGATTCGGTATTGGCGCGTATTCATTACAATGTTCGGGTTGACCCACAGAATCGTCCACGTTTTAATGTGGGCGATATAGAAAAACAATTGATGCTTGTAGCGCGTTCCTGGTCCGATGAATTAAAAGCGCGATTAATTCAAGCTTTTGGTGAGGCGGAAGGATTAAAATATTATGTTAAATATAATAAAGCTTTTCCGGCAAGTTATACAGAATCTTGTTCTCCGCAATTAGCTATTGACGACATAAAAATAATTGAGACTTTATCTCCAGAGCAGCCCTTGGGTATGTCTTTTATTAAAGATAGAGAAAGAGGCGCTGAAATTTTACGTTTTAAATTATTTCATATTGAGCAGATTATTGTATTGTCAGATGTATTGCCTACGTTAGAGCATATGGGACTTCGGGTACTCGGTGAACGTCCACATGAAATTAAATTAAAAAATAGCCGGACAGTATGGATTAATGATTTTGATATGATATATATCACGCAAAAGGAAATTGAAATTGAAAAAATTACCGATGTTTTTCAAGAAGCCTTTGCAAAAATTTGGACGAATGCGGTAGAAGACGATGGCTTTAATCGTTTAGTGTTTGAAGCAAAACTTTTATGGAATGAAATTGCTGTACTGCGTGCTTATACTAAATATTTACGCCAGATTGGTTTTACTTTTAGCCAAAATTATATTGAGCAAGCATTGGTAAATAATGCCGCTATTGCTAGCAATTTAATAGAATTATTTAAATTGCGCTTTATGCCTGGTTACTCTACAGAAAAACGCCAGGAAGCGGATATTTTAATTGATAAAATTGAGCAGGCGCTGGATCAAGTATTGAGTTTGGATGAGGATAGAATTTTACGTCGTTTACTGGAAATTATTCAAGCAACCACTCGCACTAATTTCTTTCAAAAACCTGAAAAATCTTATATTTCTTTTAAATTTAATTCAGCACTTATCTCAGATTTACCTTTGCCACATCCGCAATATGAAATTTTTGTGTATTCTCCTCGCATGGAGGGCGTACATTTAAGGGGTGGAAAAGTAGCTCGAGGAGGTATTCGCTGGTCTGACCGTCGAGAAGATTTCCGTACTGAAATTTTAGGTTTAATGAAAGCACAGCAAGTAAAAAATGCATTGATTGTTCCTGTGGGCGCTAAAGGCGGATTCTTTCCTAAGAAATTACCATTAGACGGCGATAGAGAAGATATTCAACAAGAAGCTATCTATTGTTACTCAACATTTATTCGTGGGTTACTCGATATTACAGACAACATTAAAAATGATACCGTTGTTCCGCCACTGGATGTGGTTCGTTATGATGAGGATGATACGTATTTAGTCGTTGCGGCAGATAAAGGTACGGCAACTTTTTCTGATATTGCGAATAAAATTGCTCAAGAGTATGAATTTTGGATGGGTGATGCTTTTGCCTCCGGAGGTTCTGCTGGATATGACCATAAAAAAATGGGAATTACTGCAAGAGGTGTGTGGGTATCGGTTAAACGTCATTTTCGAGAATTAGGTATTGATCCCGAAAAAGATGATTTTACTGCTATCGGTATTGGTGATATGGCGGGTGATGTGTTTGGTAATGGTGTTCTTTTATCAGAGCATATGAAATTGATTGGTGCTTTTAATAATGTGCATATTTTTTTAGATCCCAATCCTGATGCAAAAATAAGTTTTGAAGAACGTAAGAGATTATTTAATCTTCCTCGCTCAACGTGGATGGACTACAACAGTGAGCTTATTTCTAAAGGCGGTGGCGTTTATAGCCGTTCAGCTAAATCTATTCCTCTTTCAAAAGAAATACAGGAAGCATTAGGAATAAAAGCAGATTTTTTAGTTCCTGCTGAACTGATTCGTGCCATTTTAAAATCCCCCGTAGATTTAATTTGGAATGGTGGTATAGGTACTTTTGTAAAATCTAGCCAGGAATCTCATTTAGATGTGGGAGATAAACTCAGCGATGCTATTCGAGTAGACGGACGAGAGTTAAACGCGAGGGCAGTGGCAGAAGGGGGGAATCTTGGTTTTACCCAATTGGGTCGTATTGAATATGCATTAAATGGTGGCATGATTAATACAGACTTTATTGATAATGCGGGCGGAGTAGATTGCTCTGATCACGAAGTCAATATTAAAATTTTATTAAATACTTTAGTCGTGAATAAAAAAATGTCCCTTGCGGAGCGTAATCAATTATTAGAACAAATGACGAGTGAAGTGGCGGAGTTAGTTTTATACGATAACTATGAGCAGACGCAAATATTGGATGCTGAATCTGCTGCTACGCAACAAAAAATGGATGTTTTTCGCCGGTATATGCTTGAATTAGAAAAACGGGGACGACTCGATCGTAAGTTAGAGTTCTTACCTGAAGAAAAGGTGATTACGGAACGCAAAGCGAATGCTAAGCTTTTTACGCGACCAGAAATTGCTGTTTTATTATCCTATTGCAAGCTTTTCTTAAAGCAAGATATTTTAGTGACTGATCTAACAGAAGAGCCTTATTTATTAAAACATCTCATGACAGCTTTTCCTAAGCCTCTGTGTGAAAAATATTTTTCGCAAATGAAGCAGCATCGTTTACGTCGAGAAATTATTGCCACACAATTAAGTAAAAGTATTACTGATCGCATGGGAATTAATTTTGTTGAACGTTTGCAACGAGAAACGGGAGCATCTGTTGCTTTTGTGGTACGTGCTTATACTATCTCTGAAGGTATTTACCAACTAGAAGCATTATGGCCGAATATAGAAGCGTTAGATTACCAAGTGGATGTAGCCACTCAGCAATATATGATGTCTCAGCTTTATTATTTAGTGCGTCGAGGTACGCGTTGGTTTATACGCAATGGAAAACCGACGATGGATATCAAAAACACTATTGATGCGTTTGCACCGATTATTTCAGCATTAATTCAAAAATTACCTGAACTTTTACCTGATTCTAATAAAGAAATACTGGAGACAGATATACAATCTTTAAGTGAAAAAGGAGTGCCAAAAGACTTTGCCAGACGAATAGCGAGTTGTAGTACGTTATTTACTTCACTAGATATTGTGGAAGCTATACGTCAAAGTCATTTTAGTTTAGATGAAGTGGCTAAAACATATTATATGCTAGGTAATCGTTTGGATTTAATGTGGCTGCGCAATTTAGTGAGTGCGTATCCTATGGAAACACAATGGGATGAGCTTGGTCGTTCCAGTTTTCGTGACGATCTTGACCGTGTGCAGCGAAATTTAAGTATAGCGGTATTAGCATTTGCTAAGAAAAAAATGAAAAAATCCACCATTGAAGAAGGTATTGAAGGATGGATTAATGAGCATCAAATTTTTATTGATCGCTGGAAAAATTGGATAGGGGATATTCGCTCTTCTGATAATGTCGGGTTTGTAGCCTATTCAGTGGTTTTGCGGGAATTATTTGATTTTGTAGAAACTGAACATTTGGAGTAATGACTATGCAATATACAGAACAGTATATGGAAATATTGGGTGCAAAAATACATTATATTGAACAAGGAGCGGGCGATCCTATTTTGTTTTTGCAAGGTATTCCTACTTCTTGCTATGTATGGAGTAAAATTTTTCCTTTCTTAGCTCCTTTAGGAAATTGTATTGCGCCTGATTTAATAGGTGTAGGTAAATCTGATAAACCGGATATTACTTATACGCTAGAAGAGCATATATGCTACATTGAAAAGTTTATTGAAGCTAAAAAATTAAAGAATATCACTCTTGTTATGCATGGTTGGGGTTCTTTGATAGGCCTTCATTATGCTTTGCGGCATGAAAATAATTGTAAGGGACTGGTTTTTTATGAGGCATTTTTGCGTCCAGTAAAAGACAATGATTTTTCTTTACTTTTTCAAGAGGAAGCCGCTTCTACTGAAAAAAGTGGAGAAAAGATTTTAGCGCAATACTGGAAAGAATTACCCAAAGGGGATGGCAAAAGTAAAGGGGATCACTTTTTAGAAGAGTATGCTAAGAAATTATCTCAATCTCTTTTACCTAAATTATTGCTGTATTCTGTCCCTGGATTTATTACCACTATTGCAACCGTGGTGTGGGCTAAGGAACATCTTCCGAATCTAGAGCTTGGGGATGTGGGAGAAGAACTTCATTTTGCACAGGAAGTTCACCCACAATTGATGGGAGAATTAATCAGTGCTTGGTTGCAAGCAGTCGAGCAACAACAAAAAAGCGAGACTTTATGAAAAAAACAGCCTATTCTGTCGCTATTATTGGTGCTACAGGGTTAGTAGGAGGCGCCGTAAAATCTATTTTGGCAGAGCGTCGTTTTCCCATTAAAAAATTATATCTTTTAGCTAGCAAGCGTTCTGTAGATGAAGAGATTGAAGACGTTGAAGCATTTGATTTTCATCAATCGCAAATTAGTTTTTTTTGTACAGGGGTTGAGGTTTCTGCTAAGTATATTCCTCGCGCTGTTAAATGCGATAATATTGTCATTGATAAAAGTTCTCATTTTCGCTACGAAGAAGATATCCCACTTATCGTTCCAGAAGTGAATGAGGAAGTGATAAAACAGTATAAAAATAGAAATATTATTGCCAATCCTAATTGCACCACTATTCCTATTACCGTTGCTCTTAAGCCTATTTATGATGCTGTCGGTATTTCACGAATCAATATAGCCACTTATCAATCTGTATCAGGTGCTGGTAAGAATGGTGTGAAAGAATTGTCGGATCAAACGATACGCGTATTAAATGGTCAAGATGCAAAAGCCAAAACTTTTCCGCAGCAAATAGCTTTTAATGTTATTCCTCATATTGATGATTTTGAAAAAAATGGTTACACCCGAGAAGAAATGAAATTAGTATGGGAGATTCAGAAAATATTGGGTGATGAAAAAATAGGTATTAATCCTACTACCGCACGTGTTCCCGTATTTTATGGTCACGCGGCAGCTTTGCATATTGAAACTAAGAAAAAAATAACGGTTGAGAAAGCCAAAAAATTATTATCTGAAGCTCCAGGCATTAAACTCATAGAAGGAAAATATCCTTATCCCACACCAGTGAAAGAAGCGTCTGGTAAAGATTGGGTCTATGTGGGGCGACTACGTGAGGATATTTCTTCACCTAAAGGTTTAAATTTATGGGTGGTGGCAGATAATCTTCGCAAAGGTGCTGCTTTAAATGCAGTACAAATTGCAGAAAAATTGGTGCAGAGTTACTTATGATTATATTATTAGGTTTGGGTATTTCTATTAGTGTTTTTTTAATTTTATTTTGGTTTTTTTCGAATGCTAAAAGTACTCTAAAAATAGAAGATAAGAGTGCTATGCATAAACCTTTTAGTATTAGTAGTAAAGATATTGAAACCATTGCAGGGGATGATTTAATGACTGCACAATTAGATTTAGCGCGAGCCTATATTGAAACCGGTAGAAAAAATTTAGCTAAAAGTATTTTAACCCACGTTGCTTTGCACGGTGCTCTTGAACAGAGAAAAGAAGCAAAACAGCTCATCAGTATTATTTCGTGAATTATGCGTATTGCTCTTGGTATAGAATATAACGGCAGCCATTATCATGGATGGCAAGCTCAGAAAAATTCGCAACTTCCTACTATTCAGGGTGCTTTGCAAAGTGCTTTATCGCGCATTGCAAATGAGCCAATTCAGCTTCTTTGTGCAGGCAGAACTGATGCAGGAGTGCATGCAACAGGGCAAGTAGTGCATTTTGATACGAATGTGAAAAGACATGCAGATGCTTGGATTTGGGGAACGAATTCTTATTTACCTTCAGATATAGTAGTGCGTTGGGCTAAATCTGTCGATTATGGTTTTCATGCACGTTTTTCTGCATTGGCTAGAAGATACCGTTATATTATTTATAATAATCCTATACGTCCTGCATTATTATCATCAAGAGTCACGTGGAATTACTATGCATTAGATGTAGAGAACATGCAGCATGCAGCGCCTTATTTTTTAGGAGAGCAAGATTTTAGTTCTTTTCGTTCTTCTGAATGTTCATCTAAATCTCCCATGCGCAATGTAATGGAATTATCTATTACTCGCGAAAAAGATTTTGTAATAATAGAAATTGAAGCGAATGCTTTTTTGCATCATATGGTGCGCAATATTGTGGGAGTATTGATGCGCATTGGAGCGGGTTGGGAAAAACCAGAATGGGCAAAAGACGTGTTAGCCGCCCGCAGCCGAAAGGCAGCCGCAGAAACTGCTTCTTCGCATGGCCTTTATTTGATGAACGTAAAATACCCCATCCCGTATCAATTTCCTCTTTTTGCGGAGGTTATATTAGAATAGACTCATTCAATGCTTTTACTTGTTCTTCTAAGCTAGCTAAATCGCTATGATTCTGAATAACATTATTTGCTAAAGCTAAGCGTTTTTCTCGTGGGATTTGGGTTTGTAGCATTTTTTGAATAGCTTCTGCTGTAGTTTGATCGCGTTTTTTAGCACGTTCCATGCATTCTTCTTCTGTACTGTCGACTACGATAATGCGATCAATAAAGTCATAAGGACCTGTTTCAATGAGCAGGGGAATAACGACAATACAATAGACGTGATTTTTTAAATTCTTTAATTGCTTTTTTATTTCTTCCAAAATTAAAGGGTGCAATATTTTTTCTAGTTCGTGACGTTTGTCAGGATGATTAAAAATCAGCTCACGTAATTGCTGGCGAGTTGTGATACCAAATTTTTTTGTTAAATTTTGCCACAAAGGCGTAGAAGACTCTGTGATTTGATGGGCAATGACATCAGCATCGATGATAGGAGTGCCTAGTTTTGCAAAGAGGTTGGCGACTGTTGTTTTTCCAGACCCTATTGCACCTGTTAAGCCAATAATTTGCATTTAAAGACCCATGAATTGCCAATAAGTAGAAAGTATCTCTTTTCCCCATAAAAGACTAATCCAGCCAGCGACCGCTAAATAAGGTCCAAAAGGTAGGGGAATGCTTTTCATCTGACGTTTAATGAGTATATGGGTAATACCAAAAATAGCACCAATGAAAGAAGAAATCAGAATAATGACAGGGAGTTGCTGCCAACCTAAAAAAGCACCTAGCGCAGCTAATAATTTAAAGTCCCCCTGACCCATGCCTATTTTTCCCGTCACGAGTTTAAAGCTCCATTCAACAAAAGCAAAAATTAGATAACCTCCAACAGCACCTAAAATAGCCTCAGAAGGAGAGCAGAAAAGAGAAAATATACTCGACAGTAAGCCTATCCACAATAATAATAAAGTCAGTTGGTCGGGTAAAAGATAATAATCAATATCAATAAAAGTTAAAGCAATTAATATCCATGTAAAAAGTAAGGCGGAGAGCGTTTGTGGTGTTAGATCAAACTTCCATGCAATATAAACAGATGCTACAGCCGTGATAATTTCTACAATAGGATATCGCAATGAAATACTCGCTTTGCAGTAAGCGCATTTGCCGTGCAATAAAAGATAGCTAAAAATAGGAATGTTATGCCAGGGTTTTATAGTTTTTTTACAATGAGTACAATGAGAAAAAGGTAAAGAGAGAGAGAGAGGTTCTGGCATAGTAGTATGGTGAGGTTTTAATCCTAGATAAAGCCGGCATTCCTCATGCCATGCATTTTGCATGATGCGGGGTAAGCGGTAAATGACTACATTTAAAAAACTGCCAATGAGCAAAGAGAAAAGGGCAATAAAAGCTAAGAATATATTCATCAAATCACTGTCCCTAAGCGAAAAATGGGTAGATACATTGCTATCACTAACCCACCGATTAAAACACCTAGTATACCGATAATCAAGGGCTCAAGTAAGCGGCTAAATGTGGATAAAATTTGCTCAATTTCATTTTCCATTATTTCAGCAAATTTCTCTAACATCTTATCTAATGTGCCCGACTCTTCACCTATTTTAATCATTTGAATAAGTAATGAAGGAAAAAGAGGATTTAAACTTAAAGTAATATGAAAAGATTGCCCAGAATGAATGCCTAAACGTAACTTTTGAATGGCAAGAATAATATCTTTTTTTTTAAATAAAGCAGAAATGAGTGTTAACGATTCTGCTAGCGGAATGCCAGCAGCTAAGGTTAAGGATAAAACTCTGGCAAATTTTGCAACAACATTGCGCGCACTCTTAAGACAAGATCCCGATATTATTATGGTCGGCGAAATAAGAGACACAGAAACTGCAAAAATTGCCTTACAAGCAGCCCAAACAGGACATTTAATATTATCTAGCCTACATTCAAACAATGCGATTGAAACTATTTTTCGGCTTATTTCACTGGGAAAAATTCCCTACCATTTAATACCTACAAAATTTCTTATTGTAGCTCAACGTCTAATACGAAAGTCAGAATATCCAGGAAGAACAGGTCTATTCGAATGCCTGCCAGTCACAGAAAAATTGCTGCGGCTTTTAATGAAAAATACCGATACTTATACTTTATTAAAAGCTGCACAAGCAGAAGGATTTATGACGTTACGAGAAGTCGGCATGGAGAAAGTAAACCAAGGCTTG
>Ga0206830_1043_pt1 | contig 23281 bp, 22 predicted proteins | sample Alteio_BWOrgCont_76_FD_152884 | JGI IMG/M metagenome (GOLD analysis project Ga0206830, IMG submission 152884) | Enriched cells from forest soil in Barre Woods Harvard Forest LTER site, Petersham, Massachusetts, United States -... | ecosystem: Environmental > Terrestrial > Soil > Temperate forest >... | reverse complement strand
AATAGGAGAGGTCCCCATAGGAGAGGTCCCCATAGTAGAGCGATGCGGTCGTCATTGCTGTTGGGTTGCATCTGCCCATGTACTAAAGCCGCTTGGGCGGAGTGTCAACCACCAGACGAGGCCGACCAAATTGACTCTCTGTGAGTGATAAATCGCCAATACACTCGTCGAAGACGGATTAGTACTGAGATGTCAGCTTCTGTTTAGTAATGACTCTCGGTGAATGCCTTGGCGATTTAGTATGCGAGAACGAGGTATTTTGATGAGGCTTGACGAACAGCCAGATGCAGTTATCGAATCGCTGCGACACTTATTTGAGCGCCAGCGAAGCAGCTTTTGCCAATGCACTCCTCTCGGACTTGGGAAACGGCTGGAAGCCCTGGACATCTTGTTGCGGAGCATCGTCAACTGTCAGGACACGATAATTGATGCAGTAAAGGCAGACTTTGGCCAACGCTCTGCCGGGGAGACTCGCCTGCTGGAAATCTTCCCGTTGGTTGACGAGATTCGGTATCTGAAGCGCAATCTCCGCCGATGGATGCAAACTCGGAGCGCGACGGCGAACTGGCAGTTCCTGCCCAGCCGCACAAAGATCATCTATCAGCCTTTGGGGGTGGTAGGAGTCATTGGTACGTGGAACTATCCAGTGTTATTGACACTGTCGCCCCTGGCAAATGCGATTGCAGCAGGCAACCATGTCATCGTTAAACCGTCTGAACTTGCACCCGCAACCGCGGAGACGTTACGACGGATGATCAGCGAAGCATTTCCCGAGGAATATGCAGCTGTTGTCACAGGAGGTCGAGAGGTTGCGTCGGCTTGTTTCGCGTTGCCGTTTGACCACATTCTCTTCACCGGCTCCCAAGGCGTTGGCAAACTCGTGTTGAAGGCGGCGGCAGAGAATCTCACGCCCGTCACTCTCGAATTGGGAGGAAAGTCGCCAGCTTTAGTGCATGAATCCTATCCAGTGGCAACAGCGGCAGATCGTATATGCTCCGCAAAATTCTGGAATGCTGGTCAAACCTGCGTTGCTCCAGACTACGTTATTGTGCCTTCAACCAGGATGGACGAGTTTGTTCACAAATGCGAGATAGTCATATCGAAGAGGTATCCTCATCCAGCTTCCAATGCGGACTATACGCACTTGATCAGTCAATCAGCCTGGGAACGGATGCGAGACCTCGTGGATGATGCGCAGAGTAAAGGGGCGCGCGTTGTTCAGATCGATTCAAGGCACGGAGATGTTCCTGGTGGGAGTCGATTCTTTCCCCCTACGCTCATTCTTGGTGCAAACGATTTGATGCGAGTGATGCAGGAAGAGATCTTTGGACCGATCCTGCCGATAGTGGAATATTCGGTGATCGACGATGCTCTGGGCTTCATCAATGCTCGACCGCACCCGCTTGCTCTCTACTATTTCGACCGGAACAAATCTCGAATAAAGAAGATACTGGAACAGACAGTCTCCGGTGGCGTTACGATCAACGACTGTATTTTTCACTTCGTTCAGCACCAACTTCCTTTCGGTGGCGTAGGACCGAGCGGCATGGGCGCCTATCATGGTTTCGACGGGTTTATCGCATTTTCGAAGAAGAAGGGCGTATTGCTTCAAAACGCAATGGTCGGATCGTTTCTCGACCGTGCATTTAAGCCACCCTATACGCCATGGTCAAACCGCGCCATCGGACTTTTGGTGGGAAAACGTAAGATACGACCTATGCAGAGAATGACTCTTCGGTAAAGGAGTAAACAGCATGCCGTCCCCGTCGATGATTTTCGTTCCAGCAAGATTCTTTGTCCGGCGGCAAAGGCACTTCTTGTGCACGGCTCGAAGCTTCTCCGAATGAACCGACGACGTCGACACGCAGACCATCACCGAACTCCCTGAAAGGTCGGGTTTCGGCGAGTGCGCCGCTCAGTCAGCGAGGACAGGGCAATGCGCTCATGAGCCGGGAAAGGTACGGATCACTTCCGAGATGCGCGTTTTGTATGAGCAGGTCACTGGTGTCAAGGTTGTTTTTTCTTATCAGGGTCTTTGCCTTTGCTGTTGTCGTTGCGCTGCATGTTGCTCTCCACCGGGTTTGTATTCGCACTCTGATGAGCCGATCGTGATCTGAGGCGGTGGCGCTGTGTAGGAAATGAGTGGAACGATAAAGGTATGTGACAAATAGCAAAATCGAAATACCTCGACCTTCTCAAGGGTCCCGTAATCGACAGTTCCAGACCATTTGCCCAGTCTTCATTCGTCATGATCTTGCAGAGAGCAGAAAGCTTCGCCATTGGATTCGGTTATGAACCATTTACTGAGGTCCATCGATCCAGCGTCGATCGGCAATCGAAGGAAAATCTGGACCTACCTTCTCGATTCGAAGGTGCTGGCGAAGGTGCTGAGGGTGTTTTAAGGGTGCTTTTGGATGCTTTTCGGCGCCACCGATGCTCCTGGAATCATTAGGTTACAAGCACTTGTTTACTTCACACGGTGGAAGTCGTAGGTTCGAATCCTGCTGCGCCCACCAGTTATTTCAATAACTTAGCGAAAAAATCTGGGAACAGATGCGCCAAGTGCCTGGGAACAGTATGGGAACACGCACGCTCTCATTGAACTGTCACTTGTTGCGGTACCCGGTCGAACAGTACCTCGATGCTTTCTCCTGGTGAAAAACTGGGCACCATTGAATAGGCATGAGTGCTCACGGGATATTCCAACATTTCTTGACGGGAAGACGAATTTGTCCGCCATTTTCTCGCGGCTACTAGCATTAAACGTTTCAGACATGCATTCCAGCGTTGCCCTCTCTCAGTGATAGGGCAAAGCGCAAGCGCTACATTGACATTGCGGGTGCGGTGTTGCCGAGCAGGCCTGACAGGCAGAGAATCGCCAGCATTGCGATTGCCTCAGAGAAGACCATGTTTCTCAGATAACAGCTTCTTTCCTTTGTCGATTCATTTCTTAGGTACAGGTAGCGGCTGACCGCTCCCAGCGTAAGAGCTAGCAGAACGAATGTGATCTTAGCGATGAGAATCCGCCCCCAGGTGCTCATCCACAGTCCGGAGAACGTTCCTGATAGCTCCTTATCCGAACTGTATATGCCGGTAACGATGATGATGCCTATGGAGTATGTCGCGACCCTCGAAAGGCGTCCCCCATATTCCCAGATCAATGCGGGCGATATCGTACGTACAAGGTTGGGCAATACGACAAAACCTGACATTAGAATTGGACCCGCCCACGTCGCGGTAGCCAGAATATGAACTGTCTGTAGCATTTCAGTCAGCGTGAAGTCTCCCTCATCGGCCGCATGACCGGATCCAGCTTTGATGAAAGCGAGGAGACAGATAGCTCCAATCACGAACCATTGCCACACGCCTCGGTGAAACCTCGCAATCAAAGAGGTCAGCATCAGGATGGCAAACGAGCCGAGCCACCAAAGCTTTCCTTCATGTGTCGAAGAAAGTATGGATGGGACGAGCAAGAGATTCTCGTGGAAATTTGATGAGCCGCTCATACTCGAAGCAACAAACCAGGGTTTTACCAGATGCGCCAATCCCAAAAGTGCAAGAGACGCAAGTAATTCCCTCCGAGTAACTATGTTCCGCAGTTGGGGCAGCACCGGAGAGAACACAGGTGCTGCAAGCCAACGTTGCGCAAAGAGCAGGCCAATAAGAACTGCGTAGGCAATATCTCCAACAATGGAGGCAATAACACTCAGCGAGGACACAGCGACGTGACTATCCATTACTTCACCGTAAATTTGTACTCACCCTGAGAACGATGAGTATCCACGGAAACAGCGACCCAATTAACTGTATAGACACCGGGAGGCAGTTTCGGCAAAGCAACGGACATCCGCTTTCTATCGTCGGATGCAACCGATGAAGCTTCACCATTAACGACGTGGCCGCTTGCATTCCTCACAGTGATCGAGCTGAACTTGGGCTCCATGTCTCCGCTAAAGTGCATTACGATGCTGGACGGAGTCTCGACAGTAGAGTCAGGTGCCGGTGTCATGGAGAGAGGGTGAGTATGCGCAAATGCGGCTGGGATTATTAGGAAAACGACACAGCACAGAATCACAGCTGTGCTGAGAAGCTTCTGAAAGTTGCTGATCATGGAGATGTCCTCTCTATTGTTGGTTTGAATTGCAATAAATTATCGGGTCAGCCCACTCGAACTGATCTTCGGCTAATGTGAAAAGCAATCCCAGGCAAATCCGGACGCTGCGTCGCTGTTCACTAGAAGGTGATCCTGGCCGCGAGCTGCACACTACCGGGGATCGCCCATGAAGGACGCTAACCGAATACCGGCACAAATAACTGTCGACTCCTTGAGCGAAGTGCAGAATTATGGTGCGGAATTGGTCTGGAAACTAGAGGAGGAAGTGCGAGGGAGGGCCGCGTTTGCTGCGAGTACGATCGCGTGCAATGCGCCACTTCGATTCTGTCTGAGCGGCGACAGTTGGATGGCTCACAAGCCCTGCGAAGATGGCATCCGCAGGTAAGAATCCGATATAAGTGTGTTGGGAAACCGCCATCGAAGCCGTGGAGTAGGGACATTTCTCAGTGGGGTTTCGAAATTCTGGCCGTTTGCCGGCAAACTGGCCGCGCTCGGCTGGACTCATCGCACAATGATGTTGGCCACCGCGCCGGCAACACGCAGGCAGAGCTCCCCGGCTCGTCGCTGTCAGAGCAAAGAGCGGAGATACCAGCGGCAGGCCAAAGACGGCCAGCAACAGAATGGATAGCAGTTTACGCAACATTTCTATTCAAGCACTCATTTCCTTTGCAGTGCAACGTCTCTATTTAGTGACGCTGAATATACCGTCGGAGACGCCTGCGTTTGACGATCATTCAATCGTTATCAACACCCTGAAGGGTTACAGCTAGCATCGAGAGGATAAGGTTGTCGTCCTCGTCTCTCGCCGACCTAGTGCAAGGCAGCTATGAACGAACGGTTAGTGCAATTTAGTCCTAGCGTGGCAGACGTCACCGATCCAAACCATACGTCTACTCTTTGTCTTTATATGTAAGGCGCACGCATTCACGAAGAAGTTTGTGTGCAGGGTCGGAGTCAAGTCGAGGATGCCACGCTTGCAGAATGGTAACCGGTTCCAATTTGAGTGGTATCCGAAAAACATGCAGTCCGAAAAGGGTAGTAGCCGAGGAAGCAAAGTATTGAGGGATAGAAGCCACCAGATTTGATGTGGCCGCGACCGCCAGCGCTGGGAAAAATGATGGAACCCACATAGCGATGGTCCTCTCCATTCCAAGTTTCTCGAGTTCAAAATCAATGAGACCGCGCGGTTTCCCCCTCCTCCCAGCGGCGACGTGTTTTTGAGCCGCAAAAGCTGCTAAAGTCACTTTTTTCTGCGCCAATATATGGCCTGCTCTTACAGCTCCAACGTGTCGGACACGGCCTAGCAACTGCACCTTCAGTTCCGGTGCAGACATGCTCCTTGAGGCGATGTCCAAGTCGACACTTCCTTCTCGCAACGGTTCTACGCTCTCATCGGGACGTCCGAGAAACCGCAGCTTCATACGGGGTGCTCTTTCGTTCAACCTTTCCATGAGTTTGGTCGCGAACAAGCCCGCAAGCGATTCGTCTGTGCGAATCGTAAAAGTGCGTTCCATCTCAGCCACAGAGACCGATTGCCGGGATTGGACAATCGACCGCGCCTCTTCTGCCAAGGACTGAATGCGTCCTTTCAGTTCAAGTGCCTTCGGTGTGGGAACGAGCCGTTTACCCGCTCGTACAAGGATAGGATCTCCCATCATTTTGCGGGCACGCAAGAGGGTTCGGCTCATCGCAGGAGCGCTCAATCCCATCTTTTCTCCCGCGACGGTCACGCTTTCCTCGCGCAGTAAGACGTCTAGCGCGAGCAATAGATTCATATCCGCCGATTGCATATAGTGCAACTATACATTTACAGCTAAACCATTTTGTCAATACATCGATTGGCCTAATGTTCTTTTAAACGCCTAAAAAGCTGTTCAAAAGGACTGTCTCATGTCAATCACACCTGCCGAATCTCCAGCCACCATAACCATTCGCCGCTCCAACTCGCGCCTGTACATCATGGGAGCTGCACTGGTTCTGGCTGTCTTTGCGGGACCCTACCTGCTCCTGAATCGCGGAGAAGTCTCGACGGATGATGCTCAGATCGACGGGCGTCTAGTGCCCGTCTCCCCAAAGATATCTGGCTATATCAGCCAGCTTCTCGTTGATGACAATCAGACCGTGAGAAAAGGTCAGGTGATCGCTCGTGTCGAATCCCAGGATCTCAAGGCAGAGCTGGATCATGCCGAAGCCGCTCTCCGGTCCGCTGAAGCACAGGCAGCCGCATCGACAGTCGACGTGCCCCTCACGAGCAATACCACGGATAGCTCTATCCTCGCTGCGGAGGCGAATCTCTCTGCCGCGCAGGCACAGCTCCTCGAAGCACGTAAGACCGCGGAGAAATCTCATCATGCCGATATCTTGGTTGCGTCGGCTGAGCTTGCAGATCGCAAAGCGAACTACGAGCGCGCGCATGCGGATCTCAGTCGCATGCAGGATCTCATCGCCAAAAAGGAGATATCGAGCCTCCAGTTCGACCGTTATTCGCAGGCAGAGCGTAGCGCTCAGGGGCAACTGGATGCGGCGCAACAGACGTTAGCCGCGCAACACGATATGGCAGATATCAGGGATGCCACTGTCCAGACGGCTTTTTCAAAGATGCAGCAGGCCAAGGCACAACTGGCGGAGGCTCAAGCGAACCATCAGCAGGTGGCCATACGCACTCACGATTCCGCTGCGATGCAGGCAGCGGTGAGGATGGCAGAGGCCAATGTTGAGACGGCCAGATTACAGCTCTCGTACACGGAGATCGTCGCCCCACAGGACGGCAGGATCACCCGGCGCACCGTGGAGACTGGAGCTTATGTCTCTCCTGGACAGACCCTGCTGACCATTGTTCCCACACGCGATATCTGGGTCACCGCCAACTACAAGGAGACTCAGCTTCGTGATGTCAGTCCCGGTGACGCTGCGGAGATCTCTGTAGATGAGACTGACAAGAAACTATCCGGTCACGTGGACTCCATTGCAAACGCCACGGGTTCGCGGCTCTCGCTCCTTCCCCCTGAGAACGCGACGGGCAACTTCGTGAAGATCGTGCAACGAATACCTGTAAAGATCCTTCTCGATTCTGCTGCGGTCGAATCGGGAACTCTCGGGGTGGGTGCCAACGTCGAAGTCACGATCCATACACGCTGAATCGCTCGAAAAGAAAGGAGGTATTTATGGCAACGACAACTCTTTCAATCCCGACGTCAGCGCCTCGCGTCATCAATCCCTGGCTGCTTGCAGTCACGGTACCCTTGGCGGCATTTATGGAGTTCCTCGACACCACCATCGTCAACGTGGCCGTCGAACATATAGCCGGAAACCTGTCTGCAAGCATCGATGAGACAAGTTATGTGCTGACTTCCTATCTTGTTGCCAACGTGATTGTGCTCCCACTGAGCGGCTATCTCTCCGGCCTCCTGGGACGCAAGAACTACTACCTGTGGAGCGTGGTGGTTTTTACAATCTCCTCTTTCCTGTGTGGCCTGGCGCCATCGCTCTATTGGCTTATCTTCTTTCGAGTGCTTCAGGGACTCGGTGGCGGTGGCTTGCAGCCCGTCTCCCAGGCCATCATTATGGACGCCTTCCCGCCGGCAAAACGAAGCCACGCGCAGGCTGTGTTTTCGATCACTGCCGTGATAGCGCCTGCGCTGGGACCGTTTCTTGGCGGTTGGATTACTGACAATTACTCCTGGCGTTGGATCTTCTTCATCAACATCCCGATTGGGATACTTGCCTTCATCCTGAACTCGCGTTTGGTCCAAGACCCGGCACACATTGCCCGTTTTTCTTTTCGGGAAAGGACGTTTGACTATCTCGGCTTGGGCTTTCTGGCCGTGGGGCTTGGGGCTCTGCAGGTCGTTCTTGACCGCGGGCAGATCGATGACTGGTTTGGGGCTCACTTCATTACGGCTTTCTTTGTTCTGAGTTGCTGTGCTCTTGCAGCCTTCATTTGGTGGGAATTGAGGCAAGAGCATCCGGTTGTGGATCTCCGGGTGCTCAAGAACAGCAACTTCGCCTTTTCCGTCATAGCCATGTTTCTTATGGGACTTCTCTTCTACGCTGCGACGTACCTCATACCGCTCTTTGCGCAGGAGATGCTCGGGTGGACCGCAACCACGGCGGGGCTCTGCCTTTCTCCATCCGCCCTTATCTTCATGGCAATGATGCCGATCATGCCCAGACTCATCAAGATCCTGACCCCGCGCTACCTGGTTCTCATTGGCTTCATCATTCATGGGATGGCCTGCCTGATGATGACCGGTTGGGATCTACAGTTACCCTATTGGCTCGTACTTGCCAGCCGGCTTCTTGAGGTTCTAGGCCTCGCTGGACTCATGGTCCCCATCAACGTAATGGCCTTTGGCTTCCTGGCGAAGGACAAGATTACTTCCGGCAGCGGTCTGTTGAATCTTGCGCGTAACTTCGGGGCCAGTTGCGGCATATCTCTTGCGGCTACCTTGATTGCCAGGCGAGCACAGTTTCACCAGAATGTACTCGTTAGTCATCTCACCCCCGGCGATGAGACGTACCGGACCTCGCTCCAACACGGAGCCGAGTTGCTCTTCCATCATGGCTGGTCGTGGGCCGATGCCACTGCGACTTCCGTTGCATTGGTTGGCCGAGCGCTCGGAGAACAGGCGTCTCTACTTTCCTATATCGATGTCTTTTCATTGCTGGCGCTTCTCTCTTTTTGCGCGGCCCCTATACCGCTTTTCATCCGCAAACTCCAGACTGCGCCGCCACCGGAGGCATTTCATGCAGAATAATCAACCTGCCATGCGGATCTTCATCTGCATGAAGACCCACATTACGAATCGATCGACATCTTGCAGAAGGTCTCCCATGCTGGAGCTTATCCTTTTCATCGTCATTCTCTCTTCAGCTTTCCAGTATTGTCTTGGCCAACAGGATGCATCACGCGCCCTCAGCCTTGCAGAAGCTGTGCAACTTGCTCTCAGACAAAGTCCGAGTGTGCAAATCGCGGTGATTAACTCATCGCTGGCGAAACAGGAGCAGCGAAGAGCTCTCGCCGCACTTCTTCCTCACGTCAGCGCGGGTGCAAGTGAAGCGATCAATCGGATCAATGTGCAATCTGACTTCGGAACGACAGCTGGACTTTTCCCTCAGCACGAAGGTCCCTTCCAGGTCATCACAGCCGGAGCTCAGTTCAGCGCTCAAGTTTTCGACGCAGGCTTGCTTGAGCATTACCGCGCCAAACAGTCCAGCCATGCCGCATCGCTCGGAGATGCAAAGGCTGCCCGTGAGCAAATGATACAGCTCGTTGTTAATCAGTACCTGCTGTGCCTTCGGTCAGAATCGACAGCAAAAGCAGCTGAGGCGCAGGTCGCTCTGGCGCAAAGGCTCTTCGATCAGGCGGTCCATTTGGAGGAGGCGGGTGCAGGTGCAGGTCTCGACACGCTGCGCGCCAGGCAGAAGCTCAAGACGCAACAACAAGCATTGCTCGTGGCACGTGAGGACGCGCAGACTGGCCTCTATGAGCTGGTACACCTGTTAAACCTTCCGCCCGCGGCCACACTCACACTGTCCGACTCTGAAGAGTATGTGAGTCGCACTTTCTCTGGGCAGGAAGCCACAATCGAAGCGGCCTACGCCCAGCGACCGGAGATGATTGCGCTACAGGAACGTATCGAAGCCGCGAAACGGGAGCTCGCCAGCTCACGCGGTGAGCGACTACCTTCCGTCCGCATCAGCGGAACCTGGAGTGAACAGGGGAACCGTTTCGATAACTTGATTCCTACTTACCGCTACGAGGCTGGTCTTGCTATTCCCCTCTTTACCGGGGGGCGTATAAGATCCGAGGTCGCAAGCTCCACGTTGGAAATCGATCAGCTCAAACAACAGGAGGTGGAGTTAAAGAACCGAATCGCCCAGGATGTGAAAACCGCTCAGGCCAAACTGGAGACAGCTCTTGAGGAAGTGAAGGTTGCAGATGACGGATTAACTCTGGCTCAGCAAGAAGTGACCCAGGCCCGTGACCGATTCGAGGCTGGTGCTTCTGACAATATCGAGGTCGTGACCGCGCAAGACACACTTGCCCGCGCTTTTGATGACCAGATCGCGGCGTTATTCACAGTCAATCAGGCCAGGGCAGATCTGGCCAGGTCGGTTGGTCACATAGAAGATACCTACACAAAATAGGTAGCCACGCATCTTGGGCATCCTATGTCTCGAGATATTTGAGCTTAACTAATGGCGGGAGTCCTTGAATATCTGAGGCGGTAAGAGTTCCTGAAGCAGCCCCGGTGAGCTGGAAAATAACTAGTGGGAGCGGAACCTACACGCTGACCGGTCCCTCGACGGAACTGTTGTCAGCGAGAGAATCTTGCGCCCACTACCCGGGATTACCTCCAAAAATAACCGGGCGATTGGGAGCTAATGTCGTTGGAACAGCATCGAGACAATGCTAGTTGCAGCGGCCAGGGAGGATGCGGCCAGAAGTATCACTTCGCCGAAAAGCACTACAAAATAAACCGGCGATATTTACCCGCTGAGACGCCAGTCACACGATGAAATACTCGGGTCAGCTGAGCATCACTCGAATACCCACAGGCGAGCGCGACATCAAGAAGACGGAGTGACCTGTTCTTCATCAGTACTTTGGCTTTTTCTACGCGAAGGTTTTGCAGGTATTGGTATGGTGTCGACCCGGTAGCCGCGTGAAATAAGCGTAGGAAATGGTTACGGCTATAGCCACTTACGGCTGCCAGCGTCTCAAGGTCTAAATCTTCGGATATATCGTCTTCCATCCGTTCGAAAACACGGCTTAACGCGAGGGTCGGAGTTGCATTCCACTTTGGCGGATTTCTATCGAGGAAATGAAGACGGAGTGTCAGTGCATAAACGAGGTGATCGGTATAAAGACGACCCGAAGCTCCTCCCGACTTAGCTTCGTCTGTCAAGAGCCTCATGAGAGCAGAACAGGCATGATCCTGAATGCTAATCCGGTTGCGTAGCTTTGTGCGAAAGAGCGAGTTCTGTTCCGCCGCAACGGCCTCTACGTAGACAGGGTCCAGCGCACATGCGATAAGCTCGGTTGGCGTCGAAGGCCGCAGTCGGGGAAGATACCCTTCGGCGAATAAATATATCGATCCTGGCTGCTTGATGTAAGGCCGATACTTGCCACCTAGGTCGGCACGCTCTCCTCTGGCGACATGCTTGCTGCTGGCAAGCTCGATAATCGGGCTGGAACATGCGATCTCTTCCCGCTCTCCCGGATTGGCGATGTGGTGTTCAACGACAATTCCTTTCCAGTTTAGTCGGCGACTGGATGCCAATAGTGTCGAGGGCCCTCGGACAATTGCATTTTGAGGAAGTTGCTGAACAGCAGACATGCTTTCTTAACCTGAAATTTTGATGCGCCGACTCCCTAATTGTCGCGCTTCTTTTATTCGGATAAGCGCATATTGTTGAATTCAAAAAGGCATTGAACCTTTCGCTTCCTGCAAAGTAGTTGGTACTTTTGGTCGAAAAGATGCAAATGAGCAAGCTGCCTAATCGTGGACCGCCTAGATTGAGGCTATGACGACCTCTAAACAGTATGCAGAACATAATTCCCGTGAATTCACGGAGCGGGTTGCTAGAAATCAAACCAACCTCATCTCTGATCTTAAGCGGCGATATGACTTCATCGTCTGCGGTGCAGGTTCATCGGGATCAGTAGTGGCCCGTCGACTTGCCGAAAACCCTGACGTTACCGTCCTGCTCATCGAAGCAGGCGGAAGCGATGACGTCCCCAGCGTCCTCGAAGCAAATCAGTGGCCTCTCAATCTTGGAAGTGAAAGAGACTGGAACTTCAGAAGTCAGCGGAACCCTCGTCTCAACGATCGTTCCATTTCGCTATCGATGGGCAAGGTGCTCGGAGGCGGATCAAGCATCAATGTCATGGTATGGGCGCGGGGACACAAAGAGGACTGGGATTTCTTTGGCTCCGAAGCGGATGATCCGGCCTGGAACTACAACTCAGTCCTAAATATCTATCGGCGGATCGAGGACTGGCATGGCGCGCCGGATCCACAGTATCGCGGCACCGGAGGGTTGGTATTTGTTGAGCCTGCACCTGATCCAAATCCTGTAGCTCCCGCCATGGTTGAAGGAGCACGATCAGTTGGAATTCCGACTTTTGAGAACCAGAATGGCCGCATGATGGAGAGTAGCGGCGGTGCATCCATCATAGACGTACGCTGCCGGAATGGGAAACGCCTCTCGGTGTTTCGCTCCTACTGCTTTCCGATCATGGATCAGCCGAATCTAACCGTGCTGACTCATGCACTAGTGACGCGCGTGATCTTTGACAAACACCGGGCAATTGGCGTGGAGATCGTCCACGAGGGAAAGACTCGTCGCATCGCCGCCAACGCTGAAGTCATATTGTCGCTCGGAGCGATACACACGCCGAAACTACTGATGCAGTCAGGCATTGGCGATCAGGCACAACTGCAAAGGCATGGAATTCCCGCCCTGCATCACCTTCCGGGAGTGGGACAGAACTTCCAGGATCACATTGCTTTCGATTGCGTCTGGGAATATCAGAACGCACTCCCGCCACGCAACACAATGGCAGAAGCGACATTTTTCTGGAAGACGGATTCTGCCTTGGACACACCCAATGTGCAGGCATGCCTCGCTGAAGTTCCGAAGGGCAGCACTGAGACCCTTGCCAGATTCAATCCGCCGCCCGGTTCCTGGACACTGTTCGGTGGCGTCCTTCGTCCAAAGAGCAGGGGACACATCAAGCTTACGGGACCTAATCCACTTGATCCTGTTCAGATCGAGGCAAACACCTTCTCGCACCCGGATGATCTGAAGGCAGCGATAGCCTGTGTAGAGATTTGCCGGGAAGTCGGCAACTCGGCTCCGCTCAGGCCTTTTGCAAAGCGCGAAGTGATGCCTGGCAATCTCAAAGGTGCTGCGCTGGAAAATTACATTCGTGACGCTGCCTCAAGTTATTGGCATGAAACCTGCACCGCGAAGATGGGCAGAGATGCGATGTCGGTGGTCGACCATGATCTCAAAGTTTATGGGGTGGAAAATCTACGCGTCGCAGATGGCTCTATCATGCCCCGTGTGACTACAGGAAACACAATGGCCCCGTGCGTCATCATCGGCGAACGCGCCGGCGAGATCCTGAAAGACAGACACAAGATCTAACCTGCAAATAGCTTGGCAGATACGCCGTCATTCTCAATGACGGCCGGGATAATAGAAATGCCACAAGTGTCTATGTAAGTAATCCACGCTTGTCTGGGTGGAAATATAAGTTAAGGATGAATAACAATGAAGGTTGGCTTTATAAGTCTTCCAGTAGCTGGACATCTAAACCCGATGATTGCACTGGGGCGAACGCTTCAAATGCGCGGACACGAGGTCTCTTTTATCGGAATCCTGGATGCCGAGACGCCCGTTCGAGCTGCCGGCCTGGATTTTATTTCCTTCTGCGAAAAGGAATATCCGCTAGGATCCGATCTCTATGCGCCAATCGCCACATTGCACGGTCTCGACGTGGTTAAGACTGCATGCAAGCTGATTCTGCCGCCTTTCGTCAAAGCCACGATAGAGCATCTGCCTGAAAAGCTCGTTGGAGCGGGTTTCGACGCCTTAGTTATAGACATGATCCACTTCTTCATTGAACTCGTTCCAATGAGCCTGGGGATTCCATACGTACATATCTGGAATGTGCTCGATATTGATTTTTTAGGCACTACGCCTCCGAGCTTTTTTGACTGGCCGCTCGAAACCAGCTCAAGCGCGAAGGGAAAAAATCTCCAGGCTCTCCAACAACTCTCAGGAACCATCTTCCCCCCGATCCTCGAAGTAGCAGTTCCCCAGGCTAAGAAGTTAGATCTCAATATAGATTGGAACAATCCTAGGGTGAGAGTATCCAAGCTCGCCGTTGTCGCCCAGTACCCACAAGAATTTGATTTTCCCGGTGTTCCGAGAGCTTCACACTTCCACTATTCCGGGCCGTTTATTGCAGAGGGGGACCGTGAGCTGATTCCGTTTCCCTGGGAAAGACTGACAGGTAAGCCTCTCATTTATGCTTCTATGGGAACGCTGATCAATGGATCGCCCCAGGTATTCAAAGCCATTCTTCAAGCCGCCTCGAAATTGCCTGAAGTCGAGATCGTTCTTTCTGTCGGAAAACATATCAACGTTGACGACCTTGGCACGATTCCACCAAATGTCATTGCTGTCAGTCGCGCTCCGCAACTTGAACTGCTGAAGCGGGCAATGCTATGCATCACGCATGCCGGTCTGAACACCGCATTAGAGTCCCTTGCTCATGGGGTGCCTATGGTTGCAATTCCTCTCGGGTTTGATCAACCGGGAATTGCTGCACGGATTGCGCATCATGGAGTGGGCGAGTTCATAAGCATCGTAGAAACACCGAGTGCGGAGCGACTTGAGGGTCTGATCCGTAAGGTTCTCGGAGATCCGAGATATGGCGAGCGAGCACGTTGCTTCCAAGGCGTAATAGCGAGAAGCAACGGTTTGGAAGTAGCCGCCCACGTTGTCGAGAAGGCCTACGAAATGGCCGTGAAGAGCGACCTTAATCATTAGCTAGACAATAAGGACGCCTTGGCCATGGGTCACCTCGACATCCTAGGAGGATATCGGCTAGTACCGCTGAACTCCGCCGCGAAATGGTACGAACCGAGCGAGGGCACAAAACGGGCACAGAGAGGCACAAAACGCTGCGTCTTAAGGTAAGTTCACAAGGACTTAGACTTAAGTCGCGGCTGAGAACAGATGGTTGATTTCTGCGAACGCAGGATGGTCTCGCTTTTCGTTGCGATGGCTTCGAGCAGCTTAATGGTTGATTCCTGCGCGGCCCCTCCGGTATCTCCTGTGCCAACGTAGCGGTGATCAGCAAATACGCCTGACGCCTTGCCATCGAGATCGATGCGCTTCACCCAGTCTGTATCGAGGGCGGCAAGATGGCGGAGTGCGCCGGCTTGCTCTACGGTGAGCGGCGGCATTTGCGCGCTGCTCAGGAGCGTCTGCTCCATAGATCTATTGGGTGCTTCGCTCAGGTCGGTGTAGACGCTGCTGCCATATACGCCAGGATGCAATGCCGCAATTACGCTCTTGCCGTCCGGACCTATCCACACACCAACATTGAAGGGCACGCCGTCCGGTGTCTGTTCGGGTGAATCCGACCCACCCACTTCCGGACCCGCAGGCCAACGTCCGCCGAGCTTCTGCGTCGAGAATCCCGCGAGTCCGGCATGAGCAAGAATCGTGGGCAGCGATGCGGGAAATCCAAACGAGTCCGGCAGCATGAATTCGTTGCTTGCCTTGCCAAACTCATGACGGAAATATGCATTGCCATATAACACCTGACGGAATATTCCTTCGGCACTGGGCAGGTTTACGTCGCCTTCTTCCACCGAAGAGCCGGCTGGGAACCACTGTCCACGCGCGACGTATCCCCTGATGCGCGCGTAGTCGCCGGGGAAATATTCCTTCATCAAGCGATAGCGGTTCGCTCCGGTCCAGTTGAAGACATAGTGCGGGTACTTATCCATGTAGTCGAAGTTGACGCGCATTGTCTTGAGCAGGAAGTCGCTGATGGTCTGCGGAAACTCCCATCTCCATTGCGTGTCGAGATGAGCGTAAGGGACCACGAAAAGTGTAGAAATTTTGGTGATGTCCGGTGGCGTCATCGTCTGACCGTTGGACACAGTAACTAAAGCAAGCATCGCCGCTGCGACTGCAACGGATCGCAAACTGCGCCGGACAATGGCGCAAACAATGGCGCAAGCGGCACTCAAAGCAACTGCCATTCTGAATCTCTCCCCTTGGGAACTTGTGTAAGAAAACTGCAACGCACGGTCGGCAAACTGCTCATCGACTCGTGCACAAAGCCGCACCGGATCGGGCTGTTGCCCTACCTCACGTCAAATAACATCTGAAAGCCGCGGTCCATATGGAACTGGTTGTGGCAATGAAAGAGCATCAGGCCCTCCTGCTCGGGCGTCATATCGACATCCATCCTCTGATGGGCGCCAATGAGCACAACATCCTTCAACAGGCCGCTCGTGACTCTGCCATCGATGCGCGTCAGCTCAAATGGGCTGCGATGCAGGTGCAGCGGATGCGCGTCAGAGCTGGTGCTGTGGAATGCGAATCGATAGCGCAGGCCCTTGCGCAAAACCACGGGCGGATCTGATGAACGATAGCTCTTGCCGTTGATCGTCCATCGCTCAAAGCCATTCTCGCCGGCAGGGATGCGCGCGATGATCATCGGTAGAGTTACATCCGCAGGCTGCTGCGGCTGTTGCAGGCCGAACTGCGTATAGTCCCAGGGCGCAGCATCGGCGCGTGCATTCTCACAACCGATGAGTAAACCTCTTCGTGCACAATCGGGTGCATCTCTCTGAAATCGCCGACCACGGAAAGCGCGACCGTCATCGAACTGGATATAGCTTCATCTTCAGCCGTTCGCTGGAGGGATTTCGCCAGATCGTTCCTGACCCTGGTCGAGGTTCGCAAGGAATGCAATGCTTCGCGACCCTCCCTGCTCGCCCGTTCGAGCCATTTTGATAGCTGTTCCAGAGCGCGCCGCATTTTGGCTGCGTCAGAGAATTCGCGGAGAGCTTCATCGGCAACCAGCCTGCTGCTCTGGATAGTCTGGAGATAGGTGTCATGAAGTTCTCGCGCAATGCGAGCGCGTTCTGCCAATCGCTCATCGAAGCAGGTGCGGAGTGCCTGCGCGATTTGATGCGCCTGCCGGCGACGAGTCGCCCACACGAGAAATATGCCGGCCAGGGCGCAGATGGCTCGAAACCAGCCCATGTTCTCCGTCCTCCTCAGACTGCGCATACTGCCATCGGAACGCTCTCCATGCCGTTCTCAGCCGAGATTCCCGATCGCGTTTTCGTTTATATGCGATCTGCAAATAAAAAGTGCAGTGAATGTTGCTGCATTCGAGTCAAATATTGCTGGGCTGGAATGAAGGAGATTGCCATGTCCGGGAATATTCGAAAGTCGGATAACACAATCGATCCTCAGAACCAGATGTCCGGCGGATCCAATCACCTTGGGCTCTTAACCTCGAAGCGCGTGTCCGTCTTAAGGGAAGGGCAGGTGGTGCCGCTTCTCCCCGGTCGCCCTGTGATGGATAGCACCCAATCGCCCTGGAACGGCCTGTATCTTGAGAAATTCGACCTCGATGCGCTTCACATATCGGAGCACGAGCATGGGACCTACTTCCTGCGCATGCATTCCAGTAAACGCGTTGAGATGGACTGGAAGTCTTCAGGGCGAAGCGGCCATACAGCGGTGGACGAGGGCAGTCTTTTATTTCTTACGCCGGGCACATATGACAGCTTGAATTGGCATGGACCGGCGCAGCCGATCGTTGTATCGATCGATCCGCTCTTGCTCAAGCAAATGGCCGATCAAATGGAATTGAGGGGACTTCCCGAATTTACCAACCTTGGTCGTTTAAGGATGAGCAAATACGTTTGCTGCTCTCGGAAATGAAGCGGGAGATGAGTACCGGATGGGCGATGGGTTCGCTCTACGGAGATACCTTGTCAGCATCGCTATCGATTGTGCTCATCAAGAAATACGGGCAGCCAGCTTCGCAGCAGCCGCCACTCAAAGGCGGCCTCTCCCGGCACCGTCTTCGTCGGGTGTTGGAGTACATTGACGCGGGTCTGCACCGGATATTCACCTTCAGGAGCTAGCGGCCCTCGCTGGCCTTAGCCCTTTCCATTTCATGCGATCCTTCCGTCAGAGTATGGGTTCAACGCCGCATCAATATCTTACGGAGCTGAGAATTCGCCGGGCAAAATCGCTCTTATTGCGGTCCAGGTTCAGCATCCTGGACGTAGCGCTGGCTGTGGGATTCGCAGATGCCAGTCAGTTTTCGAAAGTTTTTAAGAAAAGTACAGGGGCGAGCCCCGCAGTGTGGAGACGCGAGGCTTAGCTTGGCTCATCAGGCATGGAGATAAAAACTGGTCATATGTGAAGCAATCCGCGACGAACTGCAATTGTCACTGCGTGCGTCCGATCCTTTGCGCCAAGTTTGTCTACAAGATTTTTAATATGGAAATTTACGGTTGCCTCCGCAATGCATAGCTGATTGCCAATCTCCTTATTGCGATTTCCATCTCTGATCAGTCGAAGCACTTGCAGCTCTCGTGCAGTAAGGTTGTCGTCTTGCATGTAAGCGGCCAGGCGGGCGGCCACCTCAGGAGAAACATACCGTTTCCCCGCATGAATCAACCGTATAACTTCAAGGATTTGATCTCTTGGCATGCTCTTGAAGATGTATGTGGAAGCTCCAGCCAGGAGCGCCCGATGGATTTCGCCGTCCGTATCGGAGGTTGTGAGCATGATAATGCGAGCCTCAGGAAACTCTCCTCGAATTGCGATCATCGCCTCGGTGCCGTTTATGCCCGGAAGCTGAATATCCATTAAAGTGATGTCTGGTCGATGCTTGCGGAACTCCGCCATCGCTTCTGCTGCGTTGGCCGCCTGCGCAACCAGAAGCATATCTTCCTGGTACCCGATAATTGTGCTCAAACCTTCCCGAAAAACCGGGTGATCTTCCACGCTTAGAATTCGAATTGGCTTTGCTTGTTTCATGACGTCCGTTTTTCCAGTACCTTTTCTAAGTAACGCACAGTTTTTGCTCCGTTGCGAATGGTCGCTTCCCCAATCGCAACAAAGCCCATCGCCGCGTGAAAGGCTTCCGACACCGGATTGGGAGGCTCAATATTAACCTCGCAGACCACACGGTCATGGCCCATCCGTTTCACCACATTAAAAAGGTCCTGATAAAGCAATTTGGCAATTCCCCGTCCGCGCGCAGCGCTCGAGACAATCACACGGTCAACATAGAAAAATGATTCGCGACTCGCTTTGAACCAATTGAAGTTTTCGTTGACATAGCCAGCGGTGTGGTCAAGTGCGATCAGAAACGCCGTCGCACCGCGATCTATGCCGCGGGCATATCGAGCCATGTTTAGAAGCGCAACCAGAGCTCTCTCATCGAGAAAGGATGTCTCCCTCGTGTGAGCGTTGTTCAGGGGCAACATAAACGGAACATCGGCAGGCGTGAGATCGCGAATGCTGTCTGATATCGGAAGTTGGCTCATCGATCGCTCTTATCTTCAGCTCTTTTGAGAACGAGCCCAGACATTAGATTATGCGCCGACTTTATCGTTAGGGGCCATCGTGCGCGGTAACGGTGGCACCAGGCTTCCCGTAGACGCGTTGGCAGAAGCCGCGGGTACGGAAGTCGCGCAAATCGCGGCGAATTTCAGATGTAGAGAACTTCTCGGCCTTCAGATGTTCAAGCTCATGAGCGAGCCGGCACATGGTCCTCACTGTTGGGGACGCGGACAACACACGACGCGCTCAGCTCCTTTGGAAACACAAGGGCGAGGGCCATGGCGGCCAGAAGCATTCCGGCGCCCTCCATCGACAGGACAAGCGTCAGCGATGTCCAGCTAAGAGAGCCCGCACTCAAAGCGAAGTGCATTCCCAAGGCCAACGCGGGGTTCGCGAGGGCGGTGGGAAGCCCAATGATCGAGCCAGTCAACCAGGCGGCGACCCCTAAAGTGCCAAATTCTCTCCGCCCGCTTTTCATGCAGCCAAATACAACGATCATGAGTCCTGCCGAAGAAAGCAGCTCCGCAATCAACCAGCCGTGTCCATGATCCTGAGCCCCACCGGGCTGATGCCTCGCTCCAAAGGCAGCATTCGCCAACATCGCTCCGCACACGCCGCCAGCGAGTTGTGCAGCGGTGTAGACCATTGCACACCTGCCGCTGCGTTGACCGCTCATCCATTGCAGAATCGAAATGAGTGGATTGAAGTGGCCTCCAGAGATTGCTCCGAGGCCAAAGATGAGTCCCGCCAATGCGCTTCCTGCGCCAACAGCACCAATCATCACGCCGGGGCCGGGGTTTATCGATGTGGAGTACGGTCCATTTAATTTAGCCGATATCAAAACCAGAACCAGCAGGAGTGTTCCCGTATACTCGGCGGCTCCACGCCGAAGCAGTGTTAGCTGCGGATTCGATTCCAGAAAGCATACCGGTTGTTTGGTATCGCTCAATACATGCCTCTTCGCCACCCATGAGGGATTTCACCGATTGCCTTCAGCCCCGGTCACGCGACAAGCTCTTTAGAGCGATTTATGTCTATGGCGGGTACCGATAAAATCGACTTTTAGACGAATGCTTGTTGGTCGGATCGGAAAGACAACCCGTTGTGGCTCGATGTACAGAGCGGATTGGCTGCCGCCCTGGGTTGGGTGCCGGCGATGAATTAAATGAAGTGGGATCAATCGGCAGATTGAATTGGTGCTCAGCCTGCGAGCCATCGATGTCCGGGAGCTAAGCAATTCCCTTCTGCCAACGGCGAGAGAGGAGTTCACCAGCTAGAGAAGTGGGCCTGCACGATCTTCGATCTTCGCCCAGCCCCACTTCTCCTGAACTAAATAAGAGAGTTTGATTAGCCGCTTCTGGTTAAGACGGACTGGCGGAAAACAGAGAGATCAATCCCTCTGGAATCGTAGGATGTGCGAGGACAGCCTCTCGAAGCGTGGTATAGGGCATCCCTCCGAGCATTGCGATCTGCACACACGCCATAATCTCGCCGGCGCCCACTCCGAACGCCGCAAAGCCAAGGATGCGGTCGCTGTCGCGTTCCACCAGGCACTTCAAGAATCCGCGCGTTTCCATGAGACTGCGCGCCCGCAGCACGGCCGCCATCGGAACCTTGAAGAGACGATAGGCAATCCCCTTAGCCTTCGCCTCCTTCTCGGTCATTCCAACGCGCGCGAATTCAGGGTCCGTAAAGAGACAGAAGGGCACCTGCCTGCCGGTCGTCACGTGGTTCCCGCCGAGTATGTTGTCGCGGACCACGCGAAAATCATCTTCGCTGATATGCGTGAATTGCGGGCTCCCCGCGACCTCGCCCACGGCCCATACACCAGGCGCGGTCGTCTCCAGGCGTTCGTTCACTTTGATATATCCGTGCTCTGTCAGTTCCACGCCGGCGAGTTCCAGCCCGATATCTTTCGTGTTCGGCACGCGCCCGGCCGCGGCCAAAAGGTGCGTACCCTCCACCGAATTTTCCACCCCATTCCGCTCGAAAGTGACACGCACTGACTCTCCCGATACTCCGGAGACGCTTTTGATCTTGGCGTTCAGAATCACGTCTACGTCTTCGTCCTCGAGGAGGCTCTGCAATCCCTCGGTGATGTCGTCGTCTTCGGCGTGAATCACGCGATGATTGCGATCGATCACTGTGACCTTACTGCCAAACCGTCCCAGCGCCTGCGCGAACTCCAGCCCAACGTATCCCGCTCCAAGAACAATCAGGTGCTCGGGAACCACATCGAGTTCCAGAGCCTCGATGTGGGTCAGCGGCCGTGCTGCTGCCAGCCCGGGAATGTTCCCGATCACCGCGTGCGTCCCCGCGCCGATTACTACATTCTCACCCCGTAGCAACCGTTTTGTTCCGTCTGCCAGCGTCGCCTCAAGCGTCTTCGGGCCCACAAACTTTCCGGACGCCATGATCAGCTCGGCTCCGCTTTGCTTGTAGAGAGTGAGATGAGTGTCTACGAGTCCCTGGACCATTCTGCGCTTGCGATCCCTTACAGCCGGCATACTGACGCGGAAGTTGTCGATGCTGATTCCGAACTCCTCGCTACGCCGAACATCATGGGCGAACTGCGCCGTGTGAATGACATTCTTGCTCGGCAAACATGCGATATTCGGGCAGGCTCCGCCGATGTATTTGCGCTCAACCGCAGCGACGCGCTTCCCCTGTGCAGCAAAGGTCCAGGCCAGCAGTTTCGCGCCGGCGCCGCTGCCAAGAATGAGGAGATCATAAACTTCGGGTTGTCCTTGTAAATCCATATGTACTCTTCTCCTCGAGGTGATGCATCAGAGAATCTCGGTCTCTTTGTATTGCTTCGCCAGTGAATCACTCCGACCTCACTCCGAGGTCGGAATTTCCAAAGGTCTGGTCCGCTTTAGTTATTAGCTTTGGTTTTCGGAAAGGATAGCTTTCTTGCCGAAATAGCTGATCAGGTAAAAGGAGACCCCGAGGGATATGACATCCTTGTACAGGAACAGGCCGATAAAACTCATGTACCTTATCCCGTGAACGGCAACAGTCGAGCCAGGCGTGGTTATGAGCATGGTGCTGGTTGTAAAGAACATGACTGTTGTGATGAGGCCGGCAACTATACCAGCTTGCGGTTTAAAGTAACCCACGATATACAACAGGGCCGCCGTAATCTCGGTGAGGCCGATGAGATCGGAGCCGATGTAGGGGCCGAATAGTTTAAATTGCCAGCTGATCAGGGGACTGTTAGAAACCAGCGGAATGATGCCTTCGGCGCCGGGAGCTGTCATCTTGAATGATCCAGCCCAAAGGAGCATGACAATCATGCCGATGCTGGTGAACACGAAAGGGATATTGCGGTCATTTACCCATGCAGCCAACTTGGTCAAACTGCTTTTGGCATATTGTGAGAGGCGAACAGAAGAAACCAGGCCTTGTCTCTCTGCGTTCGTTCCTTGTCCTGACAGGACCCGATTCATAACTACTTCTCCTTGCTATGGTTGATGTGGTTGCATAGGGCCAACCTACAGGTAGATATCTTTATCCATACCCTGGCGGCTGCCCATCAGCGTTGAGCAAGAATCGATCTTGCCCGCCCAGCGATGATTACGTACCCGCTGTCTCATGCTGGAGTGACGTAATCCATGTCAACTGACCCGACCGCAATCGAAATACCAAACCCAGCGCTCTTTTTTCTTACCGGGTTATCGAGCTAAGTTATTTCTGCTCAACAAAATCAACTTGCAACGCCCAGACAACTCTCGATCTCCAGCTGACGAAGTTGCGACGAGTGTTCGACAGTGACGAATATTAGCTACACGGTTCGTCGCGATGCAAATGTGCTGCGAACTCCGCCTTCCCCCGTCGACAAAGCAAAGTTCAACAGCTTCTAGCATGCACGACCCTCGATAGCTCCATTTCGTTGAAAGGACGCGGGTCTGCTGATGCGAAGCCTCCGCATTCTGTAAACCAGGGACGTCCTTGCCATTCCCAGTCGCTCTGCCGCCCCATTCCGGCCGCCCACTACCCAATTGCTCGCCTCAAGCGCGCGCAGAATATGGT
>Ga0206830_1042_pt1 | contig 23834 bp, 22 predicted proteins | sample Alteio_BWOrgCont_76_FD_152884 | JGI IMG/M metagenome (GOLD analysis project Ga0206830, IMG submission 152884) | Enriched cells from forest soil in Barre Woods Harvard Forest LTER site, Petersham, Massachusetts, United States -... | ecosystem: Environmental > Terrestrial > Soil > Temperate forest >... | reverse complement strand
CTAAATCACATTTGATTCATATAACAAAATAAGTCCCAGGCTATCGGTAATAATGTCCCTAATATCTTTAATGGTCAGCACCCTGTGGATTTCAGACCTTGTTTCATCCAGATTTTTGATTGCAATAATATGGGTGGCTGACGAATTTTCCCAGTTATCGGAAAGAGGATATATGCAAACAAATTGCTGCCCGTTTTTAGTGGCAATAGATTTTTCGGAAATAAAATCGTGCAGGGAATAGCACGCATTATTTACGTCAATTATTTCAAGCTTGCTGATAGTATCGGTGGTTAGTAATAGGTTACTGAACAGCATAGGCAGATGTTAGATATATATATATACGAAAAAAATAAGAAACTGTTTTGAGTCGTTAGGTTTAAATAGCAGAGGGGGCGTTAGTTCCGGGTTAAATATATCCAGGGAATGGTTATGACTCAAAACAGCTTCTTAAGTAAAATCCCATAAAGTGATGTAAATATCTAATGAGCCAGGGGCGCCGGCAAGCACAAATGATTAAGTGCCTGAAATGGGTGTATAAGTGTGCCCTTTTAGGCTATAAGCGCAGTAATTAAAGGTGCTTTTTGAGAATCAAATAAATAAGGCTAAAAAGGTATTTTTTCTGGCTTTTCATTGGAATTAACTTTTCAACAAAATGCTAAAAATCTACATTTCATTGACATTTTAACCGTTTCTGTTTACTATCTTTGAGGCAATGCAAAAGAGGGTATTTTCCCACTTAAATTAACAGCTAAAAATCTGAAAAATCAATTTGAATTTTAATTAAGTGCTTATTACTCAATACTAAGCTCTAACAACCAACAACTAAATAAAATACATGTCAGGAGAGAAGATTATCCCTATTAACATTGAAGATGAAATGAAGACAGCCTACATTGATTATTCAATGTCGGTTATTGTATCGCGCGCTATTCCCGATGTTCGCGATGGTTTAAAGCCCGTACAGCGCCGTGTATTGTACGGTATGTACGAATTGGGCGTAATGGCCAACCGACCTTATAAAAAGTCAGCGAGAATAGTAGGAGAGGTGATGGGTAAATACCACCCGCACGGTGATTCCTCGGTTTACGAGGCAATGGTGCGTATGGCCCAGGAATGGAGTTTGCGTTACCCGCTGGTAGATGGACAGGGTAACTTTGGCAGTATTGATGGCGATAGTCCGGCTGCCATGCGATATACAGAAGCCCGCCTACAAAAAATAGCTGAAGAAATATTAACGGATATTGAAAAAGAAACAGTTGATTTCCAGCTAAACTTTGATGATACTTTAAAGGAGCCTACCGTAATGCCTTCACGAATACCCAACTTGTTAATTAACGGGGCAAGCGGTATAGCGGTTGGTATGGCTACTAATATTCTTCCACACAATCTTAGTGAGGTGATAGATGGCATAATAGCTACTATTGATAATAAGGATATTACCATTGATGACCTGATGCTTTTAATTAAAGCCCCTGATTTTCCAACGGGCGGTAGTATTTATGGGGTAACAGGTGTAAGGGAAGGATTTAGAACCGGCAGGGGAAAGGTTGTAGTGCGCGCAAAAACATCCTTTGAAACAACCAAAACCGGCAAGGAAAGAATTATTATAAGCGAGGTTCCTTACCAGGTTAACAAGGCTCAAACAATTATTAAGATTTATGAGCTGATGAATGAAAAGAGGATTGAAGGTATTTCTGAAGTGCGTGACGAATCTGACAGGGATGGAATGAGGGTAGTAGTTGAATTGAAACGTGAGGCTATTCCAAACGTTATTTTAAATCAGCTCTATTCTTTCACACCCCTTCAAACTTCTTATGGCATCAATAACATCGTACTCGACCACGGCCGTCCACGCTTATTGAACCTAAAGGATATGATTACCTGCTTCGTGGATTTCCGACATGAAGTAGTTGTTCGCCGTACTAAGTTTGATTTATCTGAAGCAGAGAAACGCGCCCACATACTTGAAGGTTTGTTAATAGCCCTTGACCATTTGGACGAAGTTATTGCTCTTATCAGGGCATCGTTAACGCCCGATGAGGCTAAGGATGGTTTAGTAAGTAAATTCGGGCTAACAGAGATTCAGGCGAAAGCCATTCTCGAAATGCGCCTGCAGCGTTTAACCGGCCTTGAGAGAGATAAGATAAAGGAGGAGTATGCAGAATTAATGACGATGATTGCCGACTATAAGGACATATTAGACCGTCCTGAAAGACGTATGCAAATCATTAAGGATGAAATGTTCGAGATAAAGAAAAAGTACGGTGATGAGCGCCGTACGGAAATCATCCAATCTGCCGATGACATTGATTTAGAGGATTTGATTGCCGAGGAAGATATGGTTATCACCATTTCACACCTCGGTTATATAAAGCGCACTCCGCTTACTGAATACCGTGTACAGGGCAGGGGTGGCAAGGGCGCTATTGGCGGTTCAGCCCGCGATGAGGACTTTATTGAGAAACTGTTTGTGGCCTCCACACACGATTACTTCCTGTTCTTTACCGAGAAAGGCAAATGTTATTGGAAAAAGGTATATGAAATTCCCGAAGGAATTAAAACCTCTAAAGGCAGGGCATTGCAAAACCTGATTAACATTCCCGGCGATGATAAGGTTAGGGCCGTAATTGATATTCACGATTTAAAGAATGAAGAATACCTTAACAGCAACTTCCTGGTTTTTGCTACAAAGAATGGAGTGATTAAGAAAACAACTTTAGAGGAATTTAGCCGCCCGCGTGCAAACGGTATTATAGCCATTACCATTGAAGAAGGTGATGAATTGCTTGAAGTAAAACAAACCAACGGCAACTGCGAAATTCTGATGGCTGTTAAGTCGGGTAGGGCAATCCGCTTTCCTGAATCAAAAGTTCGTGCATCCGGTAGAAGCGCTATTGGTGTTTACGGTATTGAACTGGACGATGAGAAAGATGAAGTAATAGGTATGATTTGCGTTGACCCTAAGGATAAGGAAACAACCGTATTGGTTGTTTCGGAGAAAGGCTATGGCAAAAGGTCGTACCTGGATGACCCTGAAACAAACGAACCTGAGTACAGGGTTACCAACCGTGGCGGAAAGGGCGTTAAAACCCTTAACGTTACCGATAAAACGGGCAAACTGATAGCAATAAAGGACGTTACCGGCAAAAATGAGCTAATGATTATCAACCGTTCCGGCGTTACCATTCGCATTAGCATGGACGACATAAAGGTTCAGGGCAGGGCAACTCAGGGCGTTCGGTTAATAAGGTTGGATGATGATGATGTTATTGGCGCAGTTGCCAAGATTGAAATTGACCCTGAAACATCTATTGAAGGTGCAGGTGAGCCTGATATTGATCCTGATAATCAAACAAATGAAGGTTCAGATTCAACTAATAATGCAGAGTAAATTCAAAATCATTAAACTAACCTAATAAAACGTCCGGCTAACGATGGCAAAGCAATTTAAGTTAACCTTAATAGTTATATGCCTGATATTTTCACAGGCATCTTTTGGTCAAAAAAAGGAAGTTCAAAATGCCTATTCGGCACTAGGAAGGGGCGAGTTACAGGATGCCCTTACCTCTATTAACAATGCCACAAATGATGAAGATACCAAGGTAATGGCAAAAACCTGGTTATACAGGGGCAAAATAATGGATGCAATTGCCGCCAGTACAAAGGACCAGGGACTGGTAACCGACCCTGCGGGTGAGGCTGTTAAGTCGTATATAAGGGCTTACCAACTGGATGAAAAAAGAGAATTTAAGGATGATATTTATATAGCTCTTTACAATCTTTTTACAACTTACTATAACCAGGCGGTTGCATCTATCGGCAAGCTGGAATATGGCTCTTCATATAAGAATTTCGCGCGTGCATCAGAGATAATGAAGGTACTTCCAAAGCTAAACACCAGGTTTAAAATTTCGCCCGACACAGCTACTTTTTATAAAGGCTATTCAGCTTATAAGATAGAGAAGTATCCGGCGGCCAAAAGCACATTTCAATACCTTATAGATAGCACTAACTACAGAACCCCGGATTTGTATGTTTTGCAGGGTAACACCTTTCTTGCTCTTAATGATACGGCAGGTGGTTTAGCTGTTCTTGAAAAAGGGAAGGCTCAGTTTCCGGATAATCTTTCTATTATGTTAAGTACGCTTAATATTTATCTTTTTACAAACCGCTTTAAAGAGGCTATTGATAAGCTGAATGAAGCCATTGACAAGCTGCCAAACTCTAAATTGCCGGAAGATGAGTTAAAAACCAAATCATCGGATTTATATAATGCGTTAGGCGATGCTTATGATAGAGTGAACGATACTGCTAAAGGAAATGCAGCCTATAGGAAAGCCATTGAAGTAAAACCCGATTATTTCAGGCCATATTTCAGCCTGGGAGCTGAATATTATAATGTTGCTGTTGAGATTAATAAAAATATGAATAAGCTTGGCACATCTGATGCCGACCAAAAGAAATATGATGCCATGAAAGTGGATAGGGACAGGAATTTTATCATGGCAATTCCATTCCTGGAGAAAGCACATTCTATTAATGCAAAGGATATGGATACTTTAAGAGCGTTAAAAGAAATTTATACCCGTACTAACCAAAAGGACAAAGCCGACAAAATTAAGGCTGAGATAGATGCGTTAGGGGGGAAATAATTCCACGATTTTTAGGAAAGGGGCAAAGTGGCCTGATGGTATTAAATCGTCTGACATTAGTCAGACGATTTTGTTTTAGGAAGGGTTTAGGTTAGTTATTGCGTACCCAAAACAGGATTGGAACTAATGTCAATTAAGATTTGTTTTCTATTTAACATAATATTGATTATAAGACAAATATATTGAATTTTTAACGTATTGCAATCTTTTAGACTCTGGTTGAGGATTTATTCTCGTTCTAAAATGCAATTCAAAGGTATGCTATATTTTCAATAATAGTATTGAAGGAATTTAAAATTACTTCAAGCATTTCGATTTAATAGTAGTTTAAGTTTAGCTTAAACCTACCAACACATTAGGGTTTTACTTTTGGCACATCAAATGATTGAATTTCCTAGTCTTTAGATTTTCTTTTTAATTCTTTGACAATAACAAATTAGTAATTATCTTAACCTCCCTTTTCTAAACTAATTTTTTCAAAAACCGGCAAAAATGACTTCAAGTACTACCTACGAAATCTATCCGGATAACAAAGGCGAATTCCGCTACCGGATGAAATCGCTACGTAATGAAACCATTATGGTTAGCGAAAGTTTCAAAAGCAAGGAACAATGTCTTAAGGCTGTTGAACAACTAAAGACGTACAATCCCAAAAAAATCAGGCACAAACTAAAAGTAACCAAAGACCATCGTTGCTACTTTAAGCTGGTTGCTCCCCGCTATGGTGTTATAGGCATCAGCGAACCCTACAACACGGTACACGATTGTAAAATTGGTTTGTCCTTCGTTTTATTAAGCACACCTTCCGCCTTGATTAAAGAATGTAGCTTATAGAGCATTTATACAAACCCACTTACTTATTGTTTAATTGCCCGGCTGTAAATTAATTACTGATTAATTTATGGATATAGATATTTTTGTGCCTGAGAAACACTATGGAAAAACGACACCCTTACTGCGACTTCATTCTTGGATTACCTAAAAACGACAAGAACATACATATAAATTATCATAATAAAGAATACGGCTTTCCCATAAAGGATGATAACGAACTGTTTGGCCGCCTGTTGCTCGAGATTAACCAGGCCGGCTTAAGCTGGACAACCATTTTAAATAAAGAACAAAATTTCCGTGAAGCATTTCACAACTTTAACATTGCTAAAGTTGCCGCTTATAAAAGTAAAGATGTTCAGCGCTTATTGAACAACGCGGGTATTATACGTAACAGGCTTAAAGTAAACGCGGCCATTGAAAACGCCAAACGGATTATAGCTATACAAAAAGAACATGGCTCATTCAAACAATGGCTTGATAAACAACATCCGCTTAGTAAAGAAGACTGGACTAAACTGTTTAAAAAAACATTTCTGTTTACCGGCGGCGAAATTGTTGGTGAATTTTTAATGAGTACAGGCTACCTGCCAGGCGCCCACGGCGAATATTGCCCGGTTTACAAAGCTATCCTGAAAGCCAAACCCGCCTGGAATAGGGCAGTTAAATAACAAAAAAACACCCTACCCCACTCCCCTATCAAAAAAAGCGGCCCATTTAAGAACCGCTTTTTAGTGCCCGGGACGAGACTCGAACTCGTACGATTGCTCGCCACCACCTCAAGATGGTGCGTCTACCAATTTCGCCACCCGGGCATTTTAACGAGTTGCAAATGTAAAACATTTACCGCAAAGGCGCGGAGACGCAAAGGGAATTTAAGAATACTTTCCTTAAAACTATAAGAGCGCTAAAAATCTTCGCGCCGGCGTCTATCCCGTTTGAAGCGGGACGGTTATTTTTTCAGGTAAGAATTAACCCGGTATTTCCAATTCCCCGTCAAATACATATTCCGCGGGGCCTTCCAGCCAAACATTAGTAAAGGCATTGTTATTCCGGCTAAAGCTTACTATTAAATCGCCACCAAGGGCATAGATAGGATATGATTGATTTACTTCCTTATTTTTTTTCTTCAGCGCTACCGCAATGGCCACGGCAACAGTGCCTGTTCCACATGCAAGCGTTTCATCTTCAACACCACGCTCGTAAGTGCGCATAAAAATGTTCTTATTATTCAACTCCACAAAGTTTACATTAATACCTTCTTTAGCGTAGGGTTTGCTGTACCTTATGGCTTTTCCTTGCTTTCTCACCTTCACTTTATCAAGCTTTTTGGTAAATGCTACGTAATGGGGCGAGCCTGTATTTAAAATATAATGCCCATCAGCCTCCTTAACTTTTTTAACATCGGCCATTGTAACTTTAACGTTTCCATTATCAAGTAATACCCCTTCATGCACCCCATCAAAGGCGGCAAATTTTGTTATGTTACCTGAAAAAATGTCCAGTTTCTTTGCAAAAATTACAGTGCAGCGGGCGCCATTCCCGCACATACTGCCAATTTTTCCATCGGCATTAAAATACACCATTTCAAAATCAACCTTATCTGAAGGCTGAATAAAAATAACCCCATCAGCGCCTATACCAAACTTACGGTCGCATAGCCAGCTGATTAATTTTTTATTTGATTTTGAGAGAGTTAGCGAGTGGTTATCAATCATTATAAAGTCGTTTCCGGCACCCTGGTATTTTTGAAATTGAACTTTCATTAGTTGATTTTGATTATAATTATGTTAAACATTTTTAATCGTTTAAGATTCAATTTTGCGGTGCAATAATATGAAAAACCCTGCGTTTATAGGCAATCCGGCATGTTAAGTTTTTTGCCAAAGGGTTGATTTTTAAGAAATTTTGGAACTTTTGAATAACAATTTAATAGCCTGATACCCGGCACACGCACGTGCTTCGACAAGCTCAGCATGACCCCTGGCTGCCGGGTCTCCCTGAGTTTGTCGAAGGGCATTTCTTACGGCACAAAATTTGTAAATTGCAAGTGATAAATTTCAAATCAATTAATTAATTCATTAAAAACAAAATTCGTTTTAGAACTATGAACAACATCAAAAGATTAGGTTTAACTGCCTTCATCGCCATTTTAAGCTCACTGGTTACCTTCGAAGCTATCAGTCATTTCGGCAACAATGATCGCAACACTACTTTTGAACAAAAGCAAGCTGCGGCAGTTCGTTTTGCCAGTTTAGGGGGGCGGAATTACTCTCCCGCCACGTTCGATTTTACCTATGCCGCCTCCATGACAGCGCCGGGGGTGGTGCATATTAAAACCAGTTACGCGCCAAGAAAAATGAACCGAAACCAAACGGACCCTTTCAGGAACTTCTTTGGCGACCAGTTTTTTAATCAGCCCGACCCTTACCATAGCCAGCCTGAGGAATCTTCAGGTTCAGGCGTAATTATTTCGGATGATGGTTATATAGTAACCAACAACCATGTGGTTGATGACGGAGATAAAATTGAAGTCATACTCTTTAACAAGAAATCATACCAGGCAAAAGTTATAGGCACTGACCCAAACACCGATTTAGCCCTGTTGAAGATAGATGAGAAGAAATTGCCTTTCATTGTTTTCGGTAACTCCGACTCTGTTAAGGTTGGCCAATGGGTTTTAGCTGTGGGCAACCCACTTTATGGCCTTGAGTCAACCGCTACCGCAGGTATTATAAGCGCTAAGGGCCGTAACCTGAATATATTAAAAGATAATGGTTCTATTGAATCATACATTCAAACGGATGCTGCCGTAAACCCCGGTAATAGCGGTGGCGCACTGGTTAATACCAACGGTGAATTAATAGGCATTATCTCAGCCATCGCTTCCCCAACCGGTTATTATGCAGGTTATTCATTTGCTGTTCCTGTAAACATTGCAAGCAAAGTAGTTAACGACCTGATGAAATACGGACAGGTACAACGTGGCTACCTGGGTATTCAAATGTCGAACATTGATGAGCAGTTGGCAAAGGGTAAAAACCTGAGTAATTATAACGGTGTTTATGTTGACACTGTTTTAGCCGGAAGCTCTGCCCGTGAAGCCGGTTTAAGAACCGGTGATATATTAATCAAGGTTAATGGCGTAACCGTTAATTCAACCTCTGAAGTACAGGAACAGGTTGCCCGCTTTCACCCCGGCGATAAAGTAAACATTACCTTTTTACGCGACGGCTCTGAGAAAACTATTACCACTACCCTGAAAAATAAAGATGGCGCTGTTGGCCTGCTGGAGAAGCCTGTGATTAATAACTTTACCTCGCTGGGCGCTCAGTTCAGCGACATTACACCTAAAGAGATGAGGGAATTAGGGATTTCAGGTGGTGTTAAAGTGGTAAAATTGAACGATGGCTTGCTTGCCCGCAACACGGATATACATGAAGGCTTTATCATTACTAAGGTTGATAAAACCGACATTAAAAATATTGGTGACCTGAAAGCAGCTTTGCAGGATAAAAAAGGTGGTGTAATGATTCAGGGTACCTACCCTAATGCACCCGGCCAGTACTTTTATGCCTTTGGCATGTAATACTTAAGAGGTTAAACGCCTGATTAAAGAGCCCTTCGGATTTTCGAGGGGCTTTTTTGTATCCGCATACGTAGGGGCAATCCCTTGCGGTTGCCCATCCGCCGAAGGTTTTTCAGCCCCCGCCCTGTCTCCCTTTCTGCTTTTGGGTGGAATGGGGACAGGGTGGAATGCTAAGTTACCACCCTGTCCTCGCACTACTCAAGGCCCGTCCGAACGGTGTTCATCCGGGCGGGCAATGCTGCGGAGAGGCAGGGCGGGGGTGGAAAACAACGACTAACTGAAAAACAAAAACCCCATCATCGCTGACAGGGTTTTAATGTCTATAGTATTTACTTACTACTTACGACTCAATACTTACTGCTAATTAACAGAAATGGTCATACACCTTCTCCAGGTGCTGCGCAATAACCTGTGCGGGGCGGCCTTCAATATGGTGGCGCTCAATCATGTGAACTAATTCACCATCTTTAAACAGGGCTATTGATGGGGAAGATGGAGGGTAAGGCAACATAAAACTACGTGCTTTATCGGTAGCTTCTTTATCAACACCTGCAAACACTGTTACCAGCTTTTCAGGTTTCTTTTCATTTTTTAAACTGGCTATTACACCCGGGCGGGCTGTACCAGCGGCGCAACCGCAAACGGAGTTAACCATTACCAGCAGGGTGCCTTTATTATTCTTAATTATTTCTTCAGCCTCTGTTGAGGTCTTTATTTCGTGAAAACCGTTACTGGTTAACTCACGGCTCATGGGGGCTACTAATTCTTCAGGGTACATTGACATTGTTTGCTTAATTATTTTTGTGCAAAGTTAAGTTAAATCACCGTTATAAGGTTTAAAGGGAAGGAAAAGTTCAATTAAGGACAGACCTTCAAGGTTTTTGAAACCTTGAAGGTCTGCCAGAATGGTGCGCCAGCGTATGGGCAATCCCTTGCGGTTACCCCCTTAAGCCCCCGCCCTGTCTCCCTTTCCGCTTTTGGGCGGAATGGGGACAGGGTGGAAACCTAAGTTACCACCCTGTCCTCGCCCTACTCAAGACAATACTGCGGAGATACAGGGCGGGTGTGGAATGCGGCAATTAAAAAATTAATGAGAGCTAGAAATTGACTTACCTGAAGATTTAAACCGGTAGAAAATTGAGACTCCTATACCAAAATAAGTAAAATGGTCATTACCCGCATAGGTTATCTCAGTAATATCAACTTTATAAAAGGGATAAGCGATAATATTAAAATGAGAATTGAAATTATAACCGGCAAAAACACCACCACCTACAGTAAAAGCAAAATGGTGAAGGTCATTTAAAGACCCTTTTGAATAGTATAGAGTTGTATCAACAAGATGATCAGAAAGAGTTTGAAAACCTGAAACTTTTACTCTTTCAGCAAAAAGTAAGGAGAAATCCGCAATGGCTATTAAGCCTGCACTAAATTTTTTGTGTTTTTTAGGTATTAAATTATACGTAACATATAAAGGAACTGAAAAATAGCGGTAACTTATTTTTGCTATACCAGAAATATTTTCCAGTATTTCATAATCCGTACTTACACACTTACTTAAATATTCCAGACCTGTGCATATTCCCACTTTGTTTTTAATATCCACTTTAACTAAAGCATCCGGGTTTACACTAAAAACTGACCCGTAAGCGCTTCGGCTAATCTCACCCTTATAACTATATTGGTTAATGGCTGGGTTAGCACCTGCACCTACTTCAAAAGTGGTTTGTGCTTTACAACAAAAAAACAAGAATAGTGAGGCAACTGTGGTAAATAACTTCATAGACTTTATTTTAATTTTACTGAAAATATTACTGGCAGTTGCGTAAAAATCAACCGTGTTAATATACGATTTAATAATTGGATAAAGTTGGGTTTATCAATATTTATATATTTTTCCATTTATATTTGTTGAATGAAAATAAAAACAGCAACCCTACTATTCATTTCCTTCTTAACCCTAATCGCTTTCAGTGGTAAAGCGGAGGAAACCCACAAACCCGAAAAAGTAAGTATTGGCCTATATATAACCAGCATACACGACATTGACTTTAAACAGAAAGAATATACAGTAGATTTCTGGCTGTGGATTAAATATAAAACCAGGGATTTTGATTTTGCCAATAATCTTGAAATACCTCAGGCAAAAACGATTACTAAATCCTTTACTACCATTGACAGTTCCAATGGACGATATTACCTGCTAATGAAACTGCAATGTGTAATGGAGGATTCGTGGAAGATAAGCAACTTCCCCTTCGACAGGCAAAAACTAAGACTAACTATTGAAAACTCGCAATTCGAAAATAAAGATTTTGTGTTTGTACCCGATACATTGGGCAAACATTTCGACCCCAAATTTACCTTGCGCGGATGGATTATTGACAGTTGCATGATAACTACAAGTAAAAAAGATTATGAAACCGCTTTTGGCGACGAAAGCTACAAAACCCCACACACTGAATACAGCGACTTTAGGGTGCGATTAGATATTAAGCGCGACGGCTGGGGATTGTTCTGGAAAATATTTCTCGGCATGTACATCGCTTTCCTAATCGCCTATATGACCTTTTATATTCATGCCGATGGCATGGACTCGCGCTTTGGTTTAAGTGTGGGCGCCCTGTTTGCCGTAATAGGTAATAAATACGTGGTGGATTCTTCACTGCCTGAAAGCACCCAGTTTACCCTGGCCGATACCCTGCACGGGGTAACCCTAATGTTTGTGTTGTGCATTATGATTGCCAACGCCTACTGCCTGCTGCTTATTAAAAAAGAAAAGATTGAAAAGGCCATTAAGTTCGACAGAATTATAGCCCAGGTATTGCTGCTGGCTTATGTAGGGTTGAATTTATGGTTTGTAATAACAGCAGCGCAGAGTTGATGGTTGTCTGAACTATGTTTATAGGATTAAAGGATTGTAGGATAATTGTCCGAATCAGAATTTACAGCCTGCCCGAATGAACATTCGTCCAGGCGGGAATTATAGAATTAACAGAATGTTGCAGCACCAACCAAACGTGTCATTGCGAGAAGCCCGATTTTTCATCGGGCCTTTGAAGCAATCTCTTTTAGACCTAACGGACTGCAAATGGGATTGACGAGGGTTCGGAAGAGATTGCTTCACCGCCCGCTCCGATGAAAAATCGGAGGCGTTCGTCTCGCAATGACACGATTGGGCATTTGTTAAGCTTGTCAGAATCAGAATTATAGAATTAACAGAATACTTCGCGCTCTTAACTATAGGGTCAATAATCTTTTATTCTTTTCCTTTGCGTCTCTGCGCCTTTGCGGTTAAATTTTGTTTAAAAAAAGTTATTGTTAGAAACCTAAATTAATTTTAGTTTTACTTTTAACTATGACGCAAACGGAATTCGACTTAATGGATTTTACCGCCCGGGTAAACTGCTTAATCAGCGCAGGCAGGTATATTGCCCAGCGGGTATCATATAACCATAAAATAAGCCTGTATGCCCTGCATAGTTTTTATGTTGAGGCACATTATCTGCCCAACGAAAACCAGGTTAACCGCATTGAATCAGTTAATAATGAAACGGTACTAACATTGTACGTGCCTGATATTGAATTGGAGGATTTGTTATAACCCGTGCACCATCGGTTGCTTTAAACGCGTTCGTTCTTATTTCCTTCAATCCTATTTTTACAGTTCCCCTCCTATTTTCACCCTTTAACCAACCTTTTATTATATTTATTTTTCAATAATACTTTTCTCTAAAAATACATTTTTAGTTTTAAAAGTGAACATTTAATCAGTGCATTCATCCTTTGGAACTGAACAATCCTAAACTTAAACAGAACAGAAACACGACTTTCGACACTTAATAGTATAGGAACGTTAAGTTTGATAGGCAGAATGTTTTAAAAGCAGTTTGAATTTTAAATGTTGAATTTTGAATTAAAAAAAACAGGAATTCATAATTTAAAATTTATCATTCAAAATTGCCATACTCGGTTCACGAAAGGTTACAGAATTAAAATTTAAAAGAGTGAAAAAGGTTTATTTCAAACTAAAAACAAAGATTTTAACAAATGAATTGCTAAAAAGTGTGAACCGAATTTTTCTGCAAAAAACGCATAATGGCATCAATAGTTTAGTAAGTAACAATTTCAAAGGAAGTCAGTTGCCGGCCTTAGGTTTTAACGACTAAAATCAATACTTTTGCCCCTGTAAAAACTAAAAACGTTCTAAAAAAATGAGTACACAAGCTAAAAGCGCTATAGATTTAAAATTGCCTTATAAAGTTAAGGATATGTCACTGGCTGCCTGGGGCAGAAAGGAAATTATACTGGCCGAGGCTGAAATGCCGGGTTTAATGGCCATTCGTGAAGAACACAAGGGTAAAAAACCACTTAAAGGCGCACGTATCGCGGGTTGCCTGCACATGACGATACAGACAGCCGTGCTGATTGAAACACTTGTTGATTTAGGCGCGGAAGTGCGCTGGTCGTCATGCAATATCTTCTCCACGCAAGACCATGCTGCTGCTGCAATAGCCGCTGCCGGTGTACCGGTATTTGCATGGAAAGAAATGACCGAACCTGATTTTAACTGGTGTATTGAGCAGACTCTTTTCTTTGGAGGTACTGATAAGCCCTTGAATATGATACTAGATGATGGCGGCGATTTAACCAACATGGTGTTTGATGTTTATACTGAATTAATCAGCGGCATTAAAGGCCTTTCTGAAGAAACTACTACTGGCGTTCACCGCTTGTACGATAGAATGAGGAACGGCACGTTACACATGCCGGCTATTAACGTAAACGATTCTGTTACTAAATCAAAGTTCGATAATAAATATGGTTGCCGCGAATCGTTGGTTGATGCTATTCGTCGTGCTACAGATGTTATGCTGGCCGGTAAGGTAGCTGTGGTAGCAGGTTTTGGCGACGTAGGCAAGGGTTCCGCTGAATCGTTAAGCGGTGCAGGTGCCCGTGTAATTGTTACGGAGATTGACCCTATTTGTGCCCTACAAGCCGCTATGGAAGGTTATGAAGTGAAGAAGATGAGTGATGCCGTTAAGGAAGCCGATATTGTTGTAACCGCTACCGGCTGCAAGGGTGTTATTAACGAGAAACACTTCCGCGCGTTAAAGGATAAGGCTATTGTGTGCAACATTGGCCACTTTGATATTGAAATTGATATGGCCTGGCTGAACGGCGCTTACGGTAAAACCAAAGATACCATTAAGCCACAGGTTGATAAATACACTATTGATGGTAAGGATGTAATTATTCTGGCAGAAGGCCGCCTGGTTAACTTGGGCTGCGCTACAGGCCACCCATCGTTCGTCATGTCGAACTCTTTCAGCAACCAGGTACTGGCTCAGTTAGAATTGTGGGCACACAGCGCTAAATACGAAAACAAGGTTTATACCCTGCCTAAACATTTGGATGAGAAGGTAGCCAGCCTTCACCTGAAGAAAATTGGTGTTGAATTGGATACCTTAACAACCGACCAGTCGGAGTATTTAGGTATTCCGGTTAAGGGTCCCTACAAGCCGGATTATTACAGGTATTAGTTGATGTTGTTGGGTTGTAAAAATCAACCCCCGCACTGTCTCCTTGCGTCTCGCCTAAGGCGAGAGGGACAGGGTGGAATTCTGAAGAAATAGATTACGCGCCGATTGAAACACCTGTTTCCTTCGGCGCTTAATATAATTTTTAACATATTTGTGCGGGCTAAACAGAACCAATGAGTAAATCCATTTTAATAACAGGCGGCGCCGGATTTGTTGGTTCATCATTGGCTTTGCTGATTAAGCAGCATTACCCCCATTACGAAATATTCGCGATGGACAATTTAAAAAGGCGCGGTTCAGAACTCAATATTCCCCGCCTGCAAAAAGATGGGATAAAGTTTGTACACGGTGACATACGCAACAAGGAAGACTTTGATAATATTCCGGTAGTTAACGCAGTTATTGAAGCTTCTGCGGAACCCTCTGTATTGGCTGGTTTAGATTCAACACCTGATTACCTGGTTAATACAAATCTTGCCGGTACCATTAACTGTTTAAACTTCGCTACTAAGCACAAAGCTGATTTCATCTTCCTATCTACCAGCCGTGTTTACCCCATTGCTGAAATAGAAAAGATAAACTTTGAAGAAGGTGAAACACGGTTCAACATTTCAGCTAAACAAACTATTACCGGTATTTCGGCTAAAGGATTAAATGAAGATTTCCCCCTGAATGGCTATCGCTCACTATATGGGGCTACTAAGTTGTCTGCTGAGTTAATGATTCAGGAGTACGGTTATTTCTACGGCATTAAAACCGTTATTAACCGCTGCGGTGTAATAACAGGCCCGTGGCAAATGGGTAAAGTCGACCAGGGCGTGGTAGCGCTGTGGATGGCTAAACATTACTGGAAACAACCGCTTAGCTATATAGGTTATGGCGGAACAGGTAAACAGGTTAGGGATATACTTCATGTAAACGACTTGTATAATTTGGTTGATTACGAGTTGCACAATATGCAGAAAATTAATGGCCACATTTACAATGTTGGCGGGGGCAGCGGGGTAAGTATTTCGTTGAAAGAATTAACAGCGGGTTGCGAAAAGCTAACGGGCAATAAAATAGCTGTTCAGCAGGTAAAAGAAAACCGTGCCGCTGATATTAGAATATATATTACCGACAATACTAAAGTTACGTCCGCTACCGGCTGGAAGCCAAAGACCGGCGTTGACCAGATTATGGGGGATATATATAAATGGATAAAGGATAATGAAAACCAATTGCAGCACATTTTAAAGTAAGTACGCATTATGAAAGTAGCGGTAATAACAGGCGCTGGTGGCCTGATAGGAAGTGAATCGGCTGAATTTTTCGCGGATAAGTTTGACCTGGTTGTGGGTATTGATAACGATATGCGCCAATACTTTTTCGGGCAGGAAGCCTCCACCAACTGGAACGTGCAGAACCTGAAGAACAATTTTAAAAACTACAAGCACTACAATATTGATATACGCGACCAGAAAGAGGTAGAGAAGATTTTTAAAGAATACAATACAGATATTAAGCTTGTAGTACACGCAGCAGCGCAACCCAGCCACGACTGGGCCGCCAAAGAACCTTTTACTGACTTTACAGTAAATGCCAACGGTACGTTGAATATGCTGGAATATACCAGGCTGCATTCGCCGGAGGCGGTATTCATTTTCACCTCAACCAACAAGGTGTATGGCGATAACCCTAACTTTCTTCCGTTAGTTGAGCTGGAAACCCGCTGGGAAATTGATACTAAACACCCCTACTACAAAAACGGTATTGATGAGCATTTAAGTCTCGACCACACCAAGCACTCAGTATTCGGCGCCTCAAAGGTTGCCGCCGATATTATGGCACAGGAGTACGGGCGTTACTTTAACATGAATGTAGGTGTGTTCCGTGGGGGGTGTTTAACAGGCCCTAAACACTCAGGGGCGCAGTTGCATGGCTTCCTCTCCTACTTAATGAAATGTGCTATTACCGGCAAGCAATACACCATATTTGGCTACAAGGGCAAGCAGGTAAGGGATAATATACACAGCTTTGACTTGGTTAATATGTTCTGGCAGTTTTACCAGAACCCAAAGCATGGTGAAGCTTATAATGCGGGCGGTGGCCGCTTTGCCAACTGCTCTATGCTGGAAGCTATTGAATTGTGCGAACAGATAACGGGTAATAAATTCAACTACATCTATACCGATACCAATAGAATTGGCGACCACATTTGGTACATCAGCGATGTGTCGAAGTTTAAGAAGGATTATCCTGCCTGGGATTTTAAATATGATTTAGAAACTACCCTAACGCAGATTTTTAACGAAATGAAAAAGAGATAGGAATGTCGTTTTTTAAACCATACGTTGGATGCATGACAAATAGCACAGGCACAGATTGCTTCACCCCCCATGAAAAATGGGGGTTCGCAATGACAGGCTCTGCTGCGCTGTCATTGCGAGGCGCGCGCTATGCCTTGAGCTATGCGCGACGAAGCAATCTATTTAATTTGTTATGCCCACCCCATACGTTAGTGTTAACCTGAAATGAAATTAAGCATAGTTATACCCGCCCACAACGAAGAAGGCAGTATCAGGGAAACCGTTACCACCCTGCACGCTAAACTAATTTCAGAAAAGATAGACCATGAGATTGTTGTAGTTAACGACCATTCAAAGGATAACACGGATGCAGTAGTTAAGCAGCTTGCTACGGAGATTGCTTCTCTATCTTACTATAGCAACACAGGCCCGAATGGATTTGGATACGCGGTGCGGTACGGGCTTGACCGTTTTAATGGCGATTGCGTAGCCCTTATGATGGCCGACCTATCTGATTCGCCTGATGACCTGGTAAAGTTCTACAATAAAATGCTTGAAGGCTATGACTGTGTTTTTGGCACCCGGTGGAGCAAAGGAGGAAAAGTGATTGATTACCCACCGTTAAAAAAAATTATAAACAGGATTGCCAACTGGATAGTGAAAGTAACTTTTCGCTTAAAGTATAACGACATTACTAACGCATTTAAATTATATAAAAGAGAAACCATAGAAGGTTTAAAGCCGTTTCTCGCACCTCATTTTAACCTTACTCTTGAAATACCCTTAAAGGCCATCGTTAGGGGCTACTCCTATGCCATTGTGCCCAATAGCTGGACGAACAGGAAACAGGGTATATCAAAACTGAAAATTAAAGAAATGGGAAGCCGGTATTTTTTTATCTTGCTGTACTGTTTAATTGAAAAATACTTTTCAAGTGGCGATTTCAAAAAGAAACTGTAGTATTATAAAATGAAAAAGCTATTGTCAATATTTAACAACAGGTATTTATTTATCACCCTGCTGCTGCTGAATATTGCTGTTTCAGTAAAAATATTTCTTCACTTCCGCAGTGGGCTGGGGGGCGATTTCACTACCTACTGGGGGCTTTCAGAAGGGCTTCATCATGGTAGGTATTCGTTTTGGTGGTTTTATCCTCAATACTTACCTGACACGTTTCGCAACCCGGGTTATGCTGCTTTTATCTTCCTGCTTACTTCTATTTGCAACAAAGTGTTATTTGTGCAGGCATTACAGCTGCTTTTATATTTCTTAACCATATCACTCGCTTTAAAAATTCTGAATAAATTTGATAGTAAGGGTTTTTCTATTAAAAATTTATTCCTTTTAATTCTTCTTCCTAATCTGCAGATAGCGGCCTCAACGCCTGAAATAATGCCCGATTCACTTTCTGCCTTTTTCGTTATGCTATTGGTTTATGCCGATGAAAAAATGGAAGGCGATAAGTGGGCTAAGTATATTATTATGGGCCTTTTATGCGGCATTATTTTCCAGTTAAGGCCGGTATTTTTGCTATTTCCTTTTGTAAAAATTATAATTGATTTTCTTTTCCAGAGAAGAACGTTCGCGTTCCTCAAATATTCTGTTTTAGCGCTTATCTTCATATTAACAACATTGCCTTATGGAATTTGGAATTATAAAAACAATGGTGTTTTTAAAATCACTTCCATTGAAGGAGGAGGCGGTGTTTTACAAAATGCCTATTGGAACTTTAAACTCCCCAACTATATTGAAACACATTACTGGTACGGCAATAAAGTGGCCGAGGAGATGATACCCTTTAGTAAAAAGCAGGATATAGAAAAAAATACGCAGGCTTACGACAAAGAATGGTACATGATAAATTCAGCCTGTGCCAGGTATGAAACCCGCTACGATACCCTTCTTGAAGCCCAGATGTTAAGGGACGACGGACTTATTGTACATAATCCAATTTATTCACTGAAACGGGATGAATTATTAAGGGATATAACATTTAAACATTTCATGGCAGAGCCGCTTTATTTCATTGAAACAAGAATTTACACAGCGTTTAGAATCTGGGTTCCGGGCATTCAGTTTTCAGAATTTAAAAGTAAAAGCATGGGTGGAAAAATTGCCCTTGTATATCCATTTATCGTTTCAATTTTTACTTTTTTCGCGACCCTGATTTTTGTTTCTTTCTGCTTTTGGCGAAGGAAAATAAATGTAAAGGATTGCGTAAATTTAATTTTACCGGTTATTTACGTTGGATTAATTTATGTTCCCTTTGGCATTCAATCAAGATATTCAATACCCGGCAGAATGTTATTGTTTATGCTGTTGGCGATAAGTATTGTAAAAGCATTTGAAAATAAGAAAGAAATTAATTGAGGTTAATGAATACGCATCTCTCGGTAAACATAAATAAACTGGCAACCCTCCGAAATGCCCGGGGTGGTAATCTGCCTGATATAATAAAGGCGGCTAAAGATTGTGAGCGTTTTGGCGCGCAGGGCATTACGGTGCATCCCCGCCCCGATGAGCGGCATATCAGGTATAAAGACGTGCTGGATTTAAAAGAAGTAGTAACTACAGAATTTAATATTGAAGGAAACCCAATCCCTTCTTTTCTTGAATTGGTTAAGAAAGTAAAGCCGGAGCAATGCACCCTTGTGCCCGATGCCGAAGATGCCATTACCAGCGACCACGGTTGGGATACTATTAAGCATAAAGATTTTTTAACCGGAGTTATTGGAGAACTTAAGGCTGAAGGTATCAGGGTTTCCATATTTATTGACCCCATTGAAGAATTTATCAACGGGGCAAAGAAAGTAGGTGCGGATAGAATTGAATTTTATACAGGTCCCTACGCCCATCAATTTCCAACAGATAAACATAAAGCCATTGCGCCTTTTACTAAGGCAGCTAAACACGCTTCACACATTGGTTTAGGAATTAACGCCGGGCACGATTTGAACCTTGATAACCTCTCCTATTTCCAAAAGAGCATACCTGAATTAGCTGAAGTCAGTATAGGCCATGCTTTAATTTGCGATGCGCTTTACTATGGATTGGAAAATACCATTCAGATGTACCTCCGCGAGCTTAAATAGCTGTTTAGTTTAATAACTCAATAACCTATTAACTTAATAACTAAAACTAATTGAAGTTCTTATTCTCTTTTTTTAAAACACTTTGGGGTATTTGGGGCGCTATAGCCTTTGCCTTAACGGTTATCCTGTTTATTCCATTCTACTTCCTTATCTTTTCTTTGAATATTGGTGGAAGGAAAGCGCCGCATATCGCTCATAAAATCACTAAGATAGCTTCCTTTTTTCTTTATACATTATTACTGATTTATGTAAGAACTAAAGGCAAAGAAAAGATTGATAAAAACCAGGTTTATATATTTGTAAGTAACCATAAATCATTGCTTGATATACCTGCCTGCGCACTTTCAACGGCACAAACTTTCCGCTATTTGGCAAAAGCTGAACTGACTAAAATCCCCCTGTTCGGTTACATCATTCGCAAACTTTATATAAGTGTATCCAGAAAAGATGACGCGGATAGAAGGCGCAGCATGGAAACAATGTACCAATCACTAAAGGATGGAATTAGTGTTTACATTTACCCGGAAGGAACCCGAAACAAAACCGATAAACCATTAAATGAATTTTACGATGGCGCTTTTCGACTGGCGCTTCAAACAGGTTACCCTATAGCTGTTTTAACCATCCGGAATTCAAGTAAATTGTTGAATGGTTACAAGCTACAACCGGGAGTAATAGAATGTATTTGGGACGACCCAATAATAATTAATCAGGAAAAAGATACTATGGCTTCTTTAAAGCGGAAGGTAGCCGATGTCTTGTTGTATCAACTGTCGGCTCATCAAAACTGATATTCTGGGGCACTTCAAAAAACTTAGGCGGGATTTTTACATTTTCCTGAATTTTTACTGCTTCCATATCCATAGTTACATTATCAAGCTTGGTTTTTGACCTAAGGGTAATATTCTGCCACACGTAATAGGTTCCGCTCATTTGCATGCTTGGAATATCAATTGAATAAACCCTGCACAGTTTATCCAAAACAGTCGAATGCCCTTCCTTCTTCAACCCATAACCGTCCATTGTTGAACGGTCAAGCTTGCGAAAATTAATTTTAGTTGGATTAAAATTATCGGTATTAATACTCTTTATTCCTCTTTTCTTTTCCGGGTCATAATTATAAACATACCCGTTACTGATAATTGAAATTTGAGTGGTAACAACAGGTGTTCCCTTATAATCTAATTTAGTGTCAGTAATTGTAGCGTATTTATTGCCATAGTCATCTAAATAAACGCGGGTTTCAATATCAGAGCCCATAAACGGTGTCGTACTTCTTAATGTAATAATAGCCGACTTAAGCTGAACTTTGTTTTGAGTTGTATCATCGTCGTCATAATCCGGATTAACTTTTACTAATTCATTTTTCTCAAAGCGATTTGTAGCCGGGGAAAACCAAAGAAAAACGGTAACAGCAACCCCGATAAGAATAATGGCAAAGACGATAAGCCTTTTAATCATCAGGAGAGGCGGTTAAGAGCGCTTCTTAAATTTTGCATGGCTTCGTCAATTTCAGTCATGGTACAGGTACCTACTGATAACCTATACCAGGTTGAATCGCTCGACGAACCAAAAGCATAAAAAGGCACTATTGCCAGGCCGGCCTGTTCTAAAAGGTAGGAGGTAATATCAGCGGTATCAGCAAGCGAATCGCCATCCGGGGTCCTCTTTCCTTTTAAATCAAAGCGAATGGTGAGGTATAAGGCTGCCTGAGGCGCAACTGCATCTACATTATGCCCTTCCGCTTTTAAATCCTGAAACCCCTGGTAAAATTTCTCCAGTCGTGCGCTTATTGATGATTTAAAGTTTTTCAGGTAACGGTCAATATTATCTTTCTGCGCCAGGTAACGGGCGGCGGCAACCTGTTCTGCTTTAGGCGCCCATGCACCAATGTGCGACAGAATGGCCTTCATTTTTTCCATAATTGGTTGCGGGCCAAATGTCCAGCCAACACGTACGCCGGTGGCGGCAAATGATTTTGACATACCATCCACGTAAATGGTATAATCCCTCATTTCAGGCCTCAGTGAAACCGGGTTATAATGCTCAGTACTACCGTAGCAAAGCACCCAGTATATCTGGTCGTAAAGCAAGTAAAGCGGTTTTTCATCAGCCCCCCTCCTGCTATTTTCTTCAAGTATAAGGTCACAAATTTCTTCAAGACCTTCACGCGTAAATGTTGTTCCGGTTGGGTTAAGCGGTGAACATAAAGCGATTATAGTGGCATCCTTTATATAAGGTCTAAGCTCAGCGGCAGTGGGCATAAAGTTATTATCTGCCTGCGTTTCCACCATAACAGGAAAGCCTGATGAAAGATGTGTGTAGTGGTTATTATTCCAGGAGGGAACCGGAAAAATAATTTTATCCCCGGGGTCTGCCAGTGTAATATAAGCGGCATAAATAGCAGGGCGGGCGCCGCTTGTAATCAAAATCTCGTCGGTAGAATACTTTAAATCTAATTTATCAACAAGGAAGGCGGAAACAGCCTTTCTTAGTTCAATAATACCATTTGCTGCGGGATAGTTTGTATGTTTTTCCTTATACGCCTTAATTATCTCTTCGGTAAACTCATCAGGTATAGGAAATACCTTTGGGTCAAAGTCGCCAATGGTATAGTTAAATATGCGTTCCCCGTGGCGTATCCTTTCATTGATTTCGGCTCCAAGTTTAATAATCTCGGAACCAATCAGGTTCTCGGCCATTTCGGAAACAATCAGTTTTCTCGGCATTAAGGTAGTGTCCATTTTTGCAGTATATAAAGGTAATACTGCAAAGAGAATAAATCTTTATGTAATAGTGAAGTAAATTTACGTTTTATAACCTAAAAAGTAGAGATATTAATCTTTAAAAAAACAAGCCTTGAATATTGGTTAAATTCAGGTTTTCTTTTTCCTCAGCATACCAATTAAGGCACGGGTAACAAAGGCTTTGGCCAAAGGAAAAACAGCTTTAATAATTTCCCTTTTCGCGGTATTTCCTTCACCTCCTAAAAAGCCGCCTATAAACCTGCGGGTATTTCTTACCGCTTTTATTACGCCGGGCTTATCCCCAAGCCCAAATGGAAGAATACTGGTTGCAAGGTGTACCGGTAACTCATAAACAAAGGCGCCTACTTTGTCAGTAATTTGCTCCTCTGTATAATTGATTTGCATTTGCAAACGTTGTTTTTCCATTTGCAGGGTAATAAGGTCGGTAACTTTAATCCTCTCGGTTTTCATCTTCAAACAGTATTCTAATCAGCATGTCCATAAAGTATTTTTCCATCCATTGTTTGCGGAAAATAACCAGCAAAACAAACCCGATAAAATAAATGCCTGCTACTATGGCATAGCCGCCAAACTGGCTATCAGTCCAAACATTCAGCATAGTGGCGAACATTAATGTTAAAGCGATGAGTACAAAAAAGAAAACAATTAATAGTACCAATCCCGTAAATAAGGCTGCCAATAACCTTGCTATTTTCTCGTAGGCCCTTGTTTTGGTTAGTTGAAGGCGCGCTTCAACATATTCTATAATCAGCTTTTTAAGGTCAGCGAAAAAAGATTTTACAGGGTTATCCATACTATTAATTTAAAATCAGTATTAACTTAATCATTAAAGGAGATATGGAACAGGTTATTGTTCGCTTATATATCCTTCGGCTTTGTCTTTAATGTTTCCGACAAACCTTTTACCCTTTTCAACCGTTTCTTTTAAATCATCTTTAAATTTATCGGTGGCCTCTTTAATGTCATCCATCAGTTCATCTTTAATATCTGAGGAAAGAAACCAGGCTACCGCGCCCCCAACAGCGGCGCCAATAAGAAATGCGGCAAGTATCTTTGAATTGTCTTTCATAG
>Ga0206830_1040_pt1 | contig 24022 bp, 29 predicted proteins | sample Alteio_BWOrgCont_76_FD_152884 | JGI IMG/M metagenome (GOLD analysis project Ga0206830, IMG submission 152884) | Enriched cells from forest soil in Barre Woods Harvard Forest LTER site, Petersham, Massachusetts, United States -... | ecosystem: Environmental > Terrestrial > Soil > Temperate forest >... | reverse complement strand
ATGCAAGGGAGTACAATTGCTGAACGATGTTCAGGCTAACAATGTGTTCTTTACGCACAGCTTATGGGAAACGGAAGATGCATTGGAAAAGTACAGGAGATCGGAACTATTCAAGGATACCTGGACAAAAACAAAAGCAATGTTCGGTGGTAAACCGCAGGCGTGGAGCTTAAAAAATGTTGAAATAAAGAATTAGTATATGGCGGTAGAAGGAAGTAAAACATCGAGTGCAAAACGTTTACGGATAGCGGATATTAAGCTTAATTCATTGCTTGAACTTACAAAAGCAATTAACCTTAATGCGCCTATTGAAGAGCTTTTGGAGATATACCGCAATGTACTTCAGCATAAACTTTTTATTGGTAAGTTAATGTTGCTACGCCACGACAATGGCTGGAAAACCATACTGCACTACGGTATTAGGGCTGAGAACATGCACGCAACAACTGAGCATGCAAAGAAATTTGTTACCATCCGCGACATTACTTCTATTGGGCAGGAAGACTGGCCAAAGAATGAAAAGTTTGAGATCATCATTCCGGTATACCATAAAAACAGCCCATTGGCCTATGTTTTTCTTGGCGACCTGAATGAAGATGCCATTGGTGTAAGCCCTGCCATTAAGCACTTACCATTCATTCAAACACTTACCAATATATTGGTGGTTGCCGTTGAAAACAAAAAACTGGCAAAGGACAGCATACGCCAGGCGGTATTGCAGCGTGAGCTTGATCTGGCAAAAGAAATACAATCAATACTTGTACCAAGTGTATTACCGCACACGCATGAGCTCGATATGGATGCCGTATACCTACCCTTCTCTCAGATAAGTGGTGACTATTACGATTTTATTCCGCTTGACGAAAGTGAGTTTGCCATTTGTATTGCCGATGTATCGGGCAAAGGTATTGGTGCTGCATTGCTCATGAGTAACTTCCAGGCTAACCTGTTAGCGCTTATTGAACAAACATCATCACTGACCGAGCTTGTAATAAGGCTAAACAGAAAAGTAGTGCAAAGTTCGAAAGGAGAAAGCTTTATCACTTTCTTCATTGCTAAATACAACAGGTTAAAACAAACACTTCATTACATAAACGCAGGGCACTATCCCCCGTTATTGCATATGGATGATACAGTAACCATGTTAAAATCGGGCTGCCCTGCATTGGGTATGCTGCCTGAAATACCAAATGTCAAGGAAGGTATACTTACCATACATCCTTCAGCTACATTCCTTACGTACACTGACGGGGTTATTGAATTAGAGAATGAAGACAAAGAAGAATTTGGTGTTGAAAAACTAACCGACCTCTTCACCACCAATATAAACGAACACCGCACAGCAAAGCAATTAACCACAAGCATTATTGATGCGCTGAAAGTATTTAAGGGTACCAAGAGCTATGTTGATGATATAACCTTGCTGGTTTGCAGAATACTTAAGTAAGGCTTGGTGTAGCAACTGGTTGATCACCAGGCTTAGCTTTCTTGTACTTCATATCCAATGCTACCAGCATACCAATAAAACCCCAGAATGGAACGGCAGCTTTATCTGTGTCAAGAAAGTCGTTCATTACACCATGTACAAAATACGTAACAAGGCCGAGGTAAATACACAATACAATTATTTTAATGTCTCTGTCTTCTATACGGTAATATAGCCTGAACGCTATAATGGTTACTATTACTATAATGGCAATCACTAAAAGCATACCCAGTAATCCTTCTTCAGACAAGGGACCTAGGTATTCACTATGTGCGTTACCACCATTACCCATATTGGTACTTATAATGGTGCGGTTGCTCGAAAGCTGGTAAGGCGCGTATTTAAACATGTAGGTACCGGGGCCAAAACCAAACAAAGGCTTGTCTTTAAACATACGCACGGCGCAACTCCAACGGTTTATCCGCTCAAGGTTCGATGCATCCGACGATATATTTGAAATAGATTGTATCTCGGAACCTATATCTTCCGATACCTCTTTATTATTCTTTTCCAGCTTCATCATTATCTTATCCTGGAACACAACACCTGCACCCAGTGCAAGCAAGGCAACTATAAGTATGGTACGCAGTTTTATCTTTAATAATAACACAACAAGCACACCCATTGCAGCTACAAGGCTAACCCATGCGCCACGGCTATATGAAAAACCTACTGCAGCAAGGAACAGCAATACTACAAATGGGGCAAATTTTCTGCCAATTACATTATCCTTTTTCACAAAAACAAGCCCTATCACAATTGGTATAAACATAGCCAATAAGGCACCATACGCAGTGTGATCGTTATAGAAAGGGTTAGCAGCAATATGCGAGAATTTTTCCCCAAAGCGCGCTTGTGCATGACGTGTTATTGTATATACAATAACAGCGGAAAACGATATGATATACAACCAAAAGAAGGTAACAATGTTCTTACGTTTATCGAACAAACAAATTCCTAAAAAGTAAAAAGTGAATACACCCCAGCACCTTTCAATTAAATACTTGAACGACACAAAAGGCATGGTACTTGTTATGCAGGTAAGCAGCATCCAAAGCAAACCACTAATAATAACAATACTTACAGGGTGCTTAATAAGGCTTTTATCAATTCCATCGGCCGCAACACGAAGCATGAATAACAACATAATGCCGAACATAATAGGTTCTGTAGGTAATGCTATACCTACACCTACCTGGCCAAGGCTTATACCCGGAACATTAGTAAGGTTAAAGGAAAGCGGAGTAAACGCAACAACAACCAGCATTAATGTATCGAGCTTGAACAAAGCCATGTATACAATAATTAAAAGTATCGGTAAAAAATTGAGCCAGTAGTTCTGATCAAGCCATATCATTAAGCCGTCGGCAAGAATAAACAAAGCGCTTGCAATATAAAATGCAACTATGTTTTTCTTGTCTGCTATTAACATGGTTACTGTTTAAGTCGTTCCGTAATGCGTATAAATACGGCTGAGAAAAGGAATGCTGAGATACAGGTAATAAGAACTACCAGCCAGCGAATAGGATACGATTTTTTATCAGGAGTATATGGCGAGGTTACAACATTGGAATAAGTAAGCTGTTTGTTCACATCCTTTTCTGCGTCTTCGTATTTTACAAGTATATCATCATAATTAGCCAATGCAGCAGTAAGGTGTTGGTTAACGGCCTGCAATTGCATACCCCACTCTTCCATATTCTTCATTTGTGTAGAAACCTCTCCATTCTTTGAATTAGAATAATATGCCTTGGTCACCTCGCGGGTTTGGCTGCTGAAATCAAGCAAACCATACTGCACACTCAATGATTTGGAAAGTGTAGAAAGCGAATCGCATTCTTTCTTCTTCATATCAAGCTGCTTTTTCCACATGTGTGCTACTTCCTGCGATTTTTCACGCTGTACACTTAATACCTTATCATTTAAAATACTCAATATGCCGCTTACTATTTTATTAGCAGTATCAGGACTAACATCATATACAACTAATTCAACTGCCTCATATTCTGTGCTGCTTACAATAATGTTCTTATCGTATTTTTCAAGCAGGTCGCTCTTCCACTCCCTGTTATCAGCACTGTCAACCTTATAATGCCTTGCCAGGTTAAACTTTTTAATTACTTCCTCTTTAATATCACGCGAAGTAAGGAACTGAAGCATTTGTTCAGTAGGAGTTTCATGTGAATACACCGAAAAATTATAAGGATATACTACTGCAAAAGACTTATACTGCTTAGGAATAAAAGCCGGAGAAGAAAATATTATTGCAGCAATGAAAGCAACAACCTGAATGATCAACAGAGCCTTTTTGTGCTCAACCAACCACTTAAAATAATTAGTATTATTAAATGCATTCATCGGCGTTACGGGTTGTGAGACATATTGTCCTGGTTCGTAATTCCTTGTGAGAATGGGGGTTTGCCTGGGCTCAGCTTTTCGTATATTAACAGGAATGCTAGGCCGAAAAAAAAAGCGGCGAATACAGACACCACGACTATCAGCCAACGAATTGGAAACGTGGCTTTATCAGGCAACGTAGGCCTTTCAGCAATAAAGAACGGAGGGATAACCTTGTCCATATTGGTCTTGGCTTCCATAAGAGCTTGCTTAACCTGCAGCATCCACTTATACTGATCAGATAATGCATTGTAAAGATCCCAGTATCCACGGCCATACAATGCAAAAGCATTAAGCTTATCCTGTATAGCTTTTATATCGTTAGGGTTGCCCTTTATTTGTGCGTCTGCATACCCTTTAGTTAATTCCTTAACCTGATAGTCGTAGCTCAATACACCTTGTTTGCGGTAAAAGTCCATTGAATCCTCCAGTTGTTTCAATACGGTACGGGAAGAATCATACTGAGCCTTAACGATCATATACGTACCACGGGTACGCTGGTATACTACTGTTCTGTATATAGAATCAGCAACATGAACTATTCCACTAGCATAGGTGAATGCATTTTCAGGATGTACATCATAGACAGTAATTTTAATGGACTGGTATTCTGTGATCTCAAATTCAAAATTATCAGAGTAATAACCTTTTAACTTATAGTCAGCATCCCAGTCGTGCTTACCATCGTGCACTAGGCCAAGGTTCTCATAAAAATGATACTTTTTAGCCATTGCATACATCAGATCAGCCGATTTGAATATCTGCATCATCTGTTCGCAGTTCTTGTCGTCACCAAAAGCTACATAATCCTTTGAATCGTATATAGGATCTACCAAAGAACGGGTAGTATTATTGGTAAGCGAGGTAAACAATACAGTATTTGCCTTATACTTTTTAGGCAAAACCATAGAAACAGCAGCAGAAACAATAGCAGCGGCAATAGATATAATGAACAGGGCTTTCCTGAACCTCATTAATGAGGCAAAAAGGCTATCTGATTTATGAAAAAACTGATTCGGTTCCTGATTCATCTACTTATTTCCTAACTAAAGGGTAGCAAAAATAAAATAATTTCCTTAGCTCAGCCTTTTTTAAGCATTCCAAGCAGGGTTTTTATATTTAAAAGCCCCACCGCAAAGGCCAAAATGCCCGAGGCACCCACCATTAATATGAAAGAAATACGCCAATCGAGCGGTAAACGATGGACAAAATAACCCAATAGCACCACTCCTGCTGCAAACATGCCTAAGGTCAGGAACAGCTTACCCAGTGTTTTGAATTTAAACACCCTTTGAATTACCATAATTTGTATAGCAGGAACAAGCAACTGGGTTGCAAGGCTTACACATGCTGCACCAATGGCATGAAAACGAGGAATCATAATAAAGTTAAGCACTATATTAAAGAACATGCCCGATGCTGCAATAATGTTCATGTATTTAAGGTTACCGTTTGCAGTAAGTAGTGTACCAAATACATATTGCGTGGCACTACCCATAAAGCAGCACATCAGTATTGAAAAGATAATGGATGTTTCCTGTACATCGTTCTTATAAAGCATCTTCATTATTTCACCTGAATAAAAATAACATGAGCCGGCAATAACCACAGCTGCAGCAAATAGTAACGTATATGCACCCGTTACCATAGACTCTACAGGCTCATTGAATTTGAGCATACGCGCGAACATCGGCAACAATAAGCCTGCCGCCAGAACAGCGATCATATTGGTAGCATCCAGTAACCGGAATGCCTGGGCATATATTCCATCCTGTGCACCGTTATCATGAACCAACCTTTCTAATAAAAAACCATCAACCCGATTGTAAAAAGACATGATCATGGCCAATAACGCAAATGGAAAGCTTTGTTTCAGTATAGTAAGGCTGAATGTACGATTCCACTCAAACTTTATAAAACCTGCTTTGCGTACAACTATTATAAAGGCTATTGAAGCAGTCAGGCCATATGCCAGAAGCTGTATGTACACAAAGTCCATAATATCGATGGGGTTCGCAAAAAAATGGAACCATAGGAATGGAGCGCAGGCCGCAATAGCGATCATACGATCCATTGCTGAAAGCACACTATCGGTCTTGAACAGGTGCATACCCGATATGTTCGACCTTAAATACGCTATAAATGAAATCAGGAACTGCATAAAGCAAAGTATGAGCAATAGCTTCATTCTTCTTACATCATAACCCGCAGCAAGCCCGACGGTAGTACAAACTAACAGGTAAATTACCGCAAGTGTAAGCTTAAGGATTATCATCCTAGAAAAATGTTTGGATAACAGGTGAGTGTTCTGGGCTATGTTCCTGTTATTGAAGCTGGTTATACCAAAATCGAGTATTACATTAAAAAGAAAGGAGAAGCTAAGAAGCCCGAAATAAACCCCATACTCCTGTGTACCTACAATGTTTTGCACCTGGCGGTCAACGGCAAAAATAAAGAAGGGCTTAATCGACAGATTTAAGCCAAGCACAATTATAAGATTTGTTATAAACGACTTCTTCATATTCCCTATTGGGGTCGCTAAAATATATGTTTTATGTCATTCATTCACTTTTCATTTTATGGAATGCTCACTTACATAGGTGAATATCTACTATATATGGTTGCCTGCTAATAGTAAATCCATCAAATAAAAATCAATTTGCGTCTGCTTTATGTGTATATTTGAAGTCAAATACTAAAACAATATGAAAAAGATAATATTCACACTCGCATTAGCTGGAATGACAGCATTTATGGCAGTACCAGCTATAGCCGGGAACGGTGGTTGCAAAGGAAAAGACTGTACATGCTCTGGCAGTTGCAAGGACAATAAATGCACAATGGCTTGTTGCTCAGGTAAAGATGATAAAGCCTGCAAGAAAGGTGATAAGAATTGCACCAAAGACTGTAAAAAAGACAACAAAACTACTACTGCTACACCTGCAGCAAAGTAATTAACCTTATATACATTAAACCCCGAAGCACGAATACCTATGCTTTGGGGTTTATTATTGTAGATTTGCAACATGGCTACGGCTACAATACACGCACCCGGCACAGTTATTGAAAAACTTGCCGAAGAAAAACTTTCCTTAAAGAACAGAAGTATACATCTTTCTTTGGAGTTAAGAGAGAATGTACTATTGACCGCATTACTCGACAAACATACCAACCAATATATCGGCTGGGCTTCGTTTCCGGTAAGTGACAAAGAGTTTTCATTCACCAACATAGCTGAACATGAATTCTTCAGCATACCACCTGCAAGTATATCAATAGTATTTACTAAAAATAGTTCACTATTGGTTCCTGCATTGTATTTCAAAAAAGATGCGGTTAAAGATTACCTGCAAACCCAGGCACTTGATAAAGCAGGTGAAACACCTTGCAACGATTATATTAAGAACCTTGAAAGCTATAACCTTTATACAGTTAATAAAGCCCTGAGCATATTCCAGGACAAATACCCCAATGCTGTATTCAGGCACCATACAAGCATATTTTTAGAATACATACTTATTGAGAATAAGAACAAACAGATTGACAGCGTACATGTTTGTGTGTTCAATAATTATACGGATGTGGCCGTATTGCAGGCAGGCAAATTGATTCTGTCGAACAGGTATTATTACCAGAACAGCAGCGATTTTATTTACAACCTGCTTTGGGTATATGAGCAAATGGGCCTGAATGCTGAAAAAGTAGCTTGTGTGTTCTATGGTGAAATAGAAAAATCATCAGAGATATTCAAATTATCTTCCACCTATATTAAGTCAGTTAAACTGGGTGAAAGGAATGAGCAATCAACATACGCTGTGCCATTAAACAGTCTTTCGCCGCATAAATACCGTTCACTATTTACCCAATACCTATGCGTATAGGCGGCGGCAACCTTAAAGGGCGTAAGGTACCAAACACCAAGTTGCATTTAAGGCCAACTACAAACAGGGCAAAACAAGGCTTATTCAATATTCTGCACAATCGGCTAAACTGGGAGCAGTGCAATGCATTGGACCTATTTAGTGGCAGCGGTAGCATTACTTACGAACTTGCATCGAGAGGTTGCAAAGAAGTTACTTCGGTTGACATAAGCTCGGGCAATTGCAATTTTATACGGAATAACAGCAAGCAATTTCAACTCAGCAACATTATAATTGTGCGTAGTGATGCTTTGTCGTTTATAAGAAGCCATAACATACCCTACGATATTATAATTGCCGATCCGCCATACGACTATCCGCATTTTAATGTTTTACCTGAGCTCATATTCGAAAAGAAGCTATTGAAAGAAGGCGGATACCTTGTTATAGAACATTCCCGGAGAACATCCTTTAAAGACGCACCTAACTTTGTGGAACAAAGGGTTTATGGCGAAGTAAATTTCAGCATTTTCGAAAATAAAGTGTAGTTTTTACCGTTAATAAGGTATGAACTATTTCATTCTCACCTACCTGATTCTTTTATAACTTTACATCATTATGCTGAGAAGGTATTTCTTTCTGATTGTGTGTGTAGGCTTTTTTAGCCTGTTAACTCAAAAAAGTTTTGCTTCGGGCGATTCGTCTCGTTTTATCAAACTTTACGAGGATACCCTTAAAAAACTGCAATTTGCACGTTTAGATATTCATAAAAGCGACCGACAAAAAAGAAGAAGCAAATGCTCAGTTTTTAGTTATGCTGCAAAAAGCCCTTAAACTACCCGGTTCATTCAATTACCCTTTCGATTCATTAAAGACCATTGCGAGGCTTGAATCGCCCGATAAGCAGTTCCGTATAATTAACTGGAACTTTCCAAAATCAGACGGCACTGAAGAGTTTTTCGGATTTATACAATCACTCAACCCTAAAACAAAAAAATACCTGACCTATCCGCTTACCGACAATCCAGGAGATATGAGGGATATACAAACAAGAACATGCAGTGCTGACCAGTGGATAGGCATGCTTTATTATAAAATAACGGTACAAAAAACCGATAAAAAAACCATGTATACCGTGTTAGCATGGAAAGGTATTTCGAAGGAAATAAATGAAAAGATAATTGACGTTATCACCCTTAACCCTGAAGGAATGCCATCATTTGGCAAAGCAATTTTCACCAATTTACCATCCAGTTTCAAAAACTCTCCCAAAAGGCTCACTTTCAAGTATTCTTCGAATGTTTCCATGACCCTGGACTACGACTCCAAGAAAGACATGATATTATTCGACCACCTTGGCCCGACAGAGCCAGGGCTTGAAGGGCAATATCAATTCTATGGCCCAAGCTTTCAAATTGACGGGCTCACGTTTATCAATGATAAATGGAGTTTTAAAGAGAATATTGACGCCCGTAATAACAACAATGGCGACGATAAGTTCCAAGACCCGGAAAAGGCTGATAACCATAAGGATAAAAAACCTATTTATACTCCACATTAATTACATAAATTTGTAACCAGAATATCGTCTGATTAAATAGGAATTAGTTAATATTAAAATAGAACAGGCTCTTAAACAGGATATTAATTTTGCATCATATTTAAAATAATTATGAAAAAAGGTTCACAATTTCAGCGCAGGCCCGGCAATATTACCGGTAGATGTAATTAAAGAAGCTACACAAGGTGCTATAGAGTTTAACAACTCAGGCATGTCTATTTTAGAAGTATCGCACCGCGGTACCGATTTTATAAATGTAATGGAAGAAGCCCGTGCCCTGGTAAAGGAATTTATGGGCTTTGGTTCTGGTTACCAGACACTGTTCTTAGGTGGAGGCGCAAGCACACAATTTGCAATGGTGCCAAGCAACCTGTTGCAAGCAGGTAAGCCGGCAGCATATGTAAATACCGGTGTTTGGGCCAGTAAGGCAATAAAAGAGGCAAAGATGCTGGGTGATGTAAACGTTATTGCATCGTCAGAAGATAAAAAATTCAGCTATGTACCTAAGGGGTATGCAGTACCAAAGGATGCAAGTTACTTACACCTGACATCGAACAATACTATTTACGGTACTCAAATGCATAGCTTCCCTGAATCATCAGTACCGGTGGTTTGTGATATGTCATCAGATATTTTCAGCCGTAAAATGGACTTCAGTAAGTTCGATTTGATATATGCAGGTGCACAAAAGAATATTGGTGCTGCAGGTGCTACCGTTGTGGTAGTAAAAGAAGATATATTAGGAAAGACAGGTCGTAAAATGTTCTCAATGCTTGATTATGCCGTTCATATCAAGGGAGAATCAATGTACAACACACCTCCTGTTTTCTCTGTGTACGTGTGTATGCTTACCCTTAAATGGTTAAAGAAAAATGGTGGCCTTGCATGGATAGAAAAAATAAATGATGAGAAAGCCAAGACCATGTACGATGAAATTGACCGTAACATATTATTTACCGGCACATGTGCTAAGGAAGACCGTTCAAAAATGAATGCGTGCTTCCTGCTAACTAAACCTGAATTGGAAGAAACCTTCAATAAAATGTGGAAAGATGCAGGCATATCAGGTATAAAAGGCCACAGAGATGTGGGTGGATACCGTGCATCATTATACAATGCATTGCCGCTTGAAAGCGTTAAGGTGTTGGTTGATGTTATGAAAGAATTTGAAAAGAAATATGCCGACTCTAAAGTTACGGCTTAATAATCACTTACCTCACATAGTATGAAAAAGATACTTGCCAATGACGGCATGGAAGAAGCAGGCATTAAATTGCTTGAGAAAGCAGGGTTTATTGTTGTTACCGATAAAGTACCACAAGACCAACTTTCAGAAATAATAAACGAAAACGATTATGTTGCCCTTACCGTGCGTAGTGCTACACAGGTAGACAAGGCATTGATAGATTCTTGCCCTTCGATACGTGTTATAGCACGTGGTGGTGTTGGCATGGATAATATTGATGTGGAACATGCAAAGAAGAAGAACATACAGGTAGTTAATACTCCTGCTGCCTCATCACTTTCGGTTGCTGAACTGGTTATTGGTAATTTATTTGCCATGGCTCGTTACTTAGATGAATCGAACCGTGAAATGCCTGTAAAGGGTAATACTGAGTTTGGAACTTTGAAGAAGAAATTCTCAAAAGGAAGCGAACTGAGAGGCAAAACATTAGGAATAATCGGCTTTGGCCGTATTGGTCAGGAAGCCGCTAAAATAGGGCTTGGTGTGGGTATGAAAATTATTGCATTCGACCCGTATATTGCCGAAGCTAATCTTGAAATTGAAATACATGGTGCAGCTAAAGTTGCTGTAAAAATAAAGACCAGCCCGCTTGATGATGTGTTAGCTCAAAGTGATTTTATAACCCTGCACGTACCGGGTGGTAAGGTAATCACCAAAAACGAGATCAAAAAAATGAAAAAAGGTGTGATGCTTGTTAATGCATCACGTGGCGGGGTAATAGATGAAAAAGATCTGTTGGAAGGCCTTAACATTGGGCATATTGCACATGTTGCATTAGATGTGTTTGAAGGTGAACCAAAACCAAATAAGGACATATTGCAACACCCAAGAATATCACTAACGCCGCATATAGGTGGCTCTACGGAAGAAGCACAACAACGCATTGGTATTGAGTTGGCAGAAAAGATCATTCACTTTTTAAGATAAGTATGAAAAAGCATTTACTTTTTATTCCAGCACTTGCCATTACATTATTTGCATGTAATAATTGCAACAGCAACATGCCTGCTGATAATTCAAAAGCTACTGCGGCTGTTATTCAGGCTGATAAAGATTTTAACGACTATTGCGCCAAGCATGGCTTAGCGGCAGGTTTTTTAAAATTTGCTGATTCATCCCAGGTATCATTAAATCAAGGTGCTTTGCCTACCCGTGGAATAGTTGCATTGCATAAAAGCCTTGATAAGGATCTGGCAGATTCATCAGCCAGTAAACTAACATGGGGACCGGAAAGAGGCGAAGCTTCAGGCAATATCGGCTATACATTCGGGCCATGGAAATTTGCAAGCAAAACCAAAGCCGGTAATGATACAGTATTGCACGGTTATTATGTTACTGTTTGGAAGCTGCAGAAAGATGGCACATGGAAATATGTGCTGGATGGTGGCAATGACACCCCTGATCCGGACAAGAAGTAATTATTTCTTCTTTCTTTCCATTATTCTTTCTATGCTTGGTATCTGGCTCATTTTAGAGCAGGTCTTGTCGCATAGGGTTGAATCTTTTGCAAGCAGATCGAGCATGCCATTCATAACAATTGTTGCAGCAGAACTATCTTTTTTCATCATATCGCTCACCATTAATTTATCAAGCACCTGGCAACTCTGAGGCAGTAATTTCTGCGATACACCTGTCATTGACATATGGCCTATCATTTCCCTTGTCATATCACTATCAGCACAAATTGCCATCATTACATCTTCGCGTAATTTGTCATCTTTCAATACGTCTTTAGCTGTTTGCTGCCTGGCGCACGACGCGATAAATATGCAGCTCGCCATAATTGTAATTTTGAATAGTGTTTTCATCTTAGTATGCTTAATGGTTATGTATACAAATTTACATCACTCATTATCAGATTACAGTGATCGCAATCATAAATGGGAATGAGATAAATCATACATGTAATAACACTACTTTTGCACTATGAGCGATTGGAGCCACAAGCTTTTAAAATGGTACGAGATCAATAAGCGCGAAATGCCCTGGCGGGGCATCGGTGACCCCTATAAAATATGGCTTTCAGAAGTAATACTGCAGCAAACCAGAGTTAACCAGGGTTGGAACTATTACAACCGCTTTACTGAAAAATACCCTACCGTTACAAAACTTGCAGCTGCATCGGAACATGATGTATTAAAACTATGGCAGGGATTAGGCTATTATTCACGTGCAAGGAATATGCATCATGCGGCAAAAGAAATTGCAACAAAACATAAAGGCAAATTTCCCGCTGACTATGAATCTATTCGTGCACTGAAAGGTGTGGGAGATTATACTGCCGCAGCCATATCATCCATTGCCTATAACCTGCCCTACCCTGTTGTTGACGGAAATGTATTGCGGGTTTATTCAAGGGTATTGGGTATATCTACCCCAATAGATTCTAACGAAGGCAAGAAAAAGATTTGGGAAGCTGCAGGGGAATTGTTACCTGATAAAAATCCAGGTACATATAACCAGGCCATAATGGAATTAGGTTCATTATGTTGCACACCCAAGAATCCGAATTGTGAAGAATGCCCTATTCAAGCAGCTTGTTATGCCTTCACTCACAAACTAACGGATAAGCTACCTATTAAAACAGGCAAAACAAAAGTCCGTGAACGGTACTTGAATTATGTTGTTATTACATGTGGCACCAAAGTATTGATAAGGCACAGGCAAGGAAAAGATATATGGAAAGGCATGTATGACTTTGCATGTATAGAAACTGAAAAGGCAGTTTCTACCGAAAAACTAGTGAAGAGCAAAGAATGGAAGGAATTATTTGCAACCACTAAACCTGTTATAGAACAAGTATCAGAAGCATATACGCATATATTAAGCCATCAGAAACTGAATGCTAATTTCATACAAATTAAAATAAGTAAGCCACTGAAGACTGTTCCTGAAGGCTGTATTTGGATAGAGAAGAAAAAGATAGATAAATATGCCCTTCCACGTTTAATTGACAATTATATTAGCAAATATTTTTAGACTATGATCATATACAATGTAACCCTGAATGTAGACGATAGTATTCATTTTAAATGGCTTGAGTGGATGCAGAAAGAACACATACCGGAAATGCTCAGCACAGGCTTATTTACAGGCTACCGTATGTGTCGTTTGTTAGATGTGGAAGATGAAGGCTCTACCTACTCTGTTCAGTATTCATGCCACAGCCTTATTGAGTATAATAAATATAAAGAAGAGCATGCACCACATATGCAGCAAGAGGGTATAAAAAGATTTCAGGATAAGTTTGTAGCCTTCAGAACCTTAATGGAGGTGATTGAATAATTACTTTCTGCCGTAAAGCTTTTCAACCTCATCATGCGACAACATACGCCAGTCGCCTTGCGGTACACCATGCAGGGTTAAACCACCGTAGCTAACGCGGTCAAGCATTTTCACTTTATAACCGAGCGATTCGAATATACGGCGTACAATACGGTTCCAGCCAATGTGCAGCGTTAGTACTACCATGCTTTCATCACCATTCTTATCATAGTCGGCATCGTCAACTTTTGCAAAGCCATCTTCAAGCATTATTCCCTTACGTATCTTTTTCAGATCGAGGTATGCCAATGGCTTATCTAACCGTGCTTTATACACCTTACGCACTTCACCTGATGGATGTGACAAATGATTGGCCAATGCGCCGTCATTCGTAAGTAATAATATACCGGTAGTGTTTCTATCAAGCCTGCCAACCGGGTAAACTCTTTCTCTGGTTGCACCTTTAATAAGATCCATTACGGTTTTACGCCCACGCTCATCTGATACTGTGCTGATGGCATCACGCGTTTTATTAAGCAATATATAACACTTCCTGGTTTCTTTAAGTCTTGTCATTTCCACGCTTACCGCATCACCACTTTGCACACGGTATCCGGGTTCTATCATCAGCTCACCATTAATAGTTACCCTTCCGGCAAATATCAGTTCATCTGCCTTGCGGCGTGAACAATAGCCTGCATCGGCTATGTACTTATTCAACCTTGTTCCCGTTGCTTCTTTTTCGTTCTTTTTCTTTTCCATAATCTATTCCACAATTATTTTCCCTGTGGCTGTTTTATTGTTTGAGGCCTGTACCTTATAAAAATATACCCCCGATGCCAGGTTTCCCTTTGTAATGTGAGTCATGAGCTGTCCGTGCCCGGAAGGCCTCATAACTGAAGTAGCAACACATTGCCCCATAACATTGTATATGCTAAAAGTGCACTTGCCATTCATTTCATCTTGAACCACTACCGTTGCCTCATCAACTAAGGGGTCAGGAAATACCTTTGCCATTAAAGCTGGTGAGTTGAGTTCATTAACGGCGGTCACACATGGAACGGAGTCTTTGAATCGTATAAGTGAATGGATATATTGATAGTCGAATTTAATGTCAGTATCATTTTTATAACGAACCAGGTAATAATCGAATAAACCCTGGGTGTAATTAGTGGTATCTACAGTGCCCGTGCTATTTGAGGCTCCTGCCATAACTATATTATTATTCGCATAATTATACGCAAGTGAATTACCCTCTTCATCACCACTTCCGCCTTCATAAGGGCCCGCCGACAAAAACTGGTGAAAAGACCTGGCGATAAACATTGCATAGCCACCAAGCCCGTCGGTATTGCTCGTTCCTACTGTTACTGTATTTCCGTCGGGGCATTCAATGGCATCCTTACCATAGCCAATGCCACTAGGTTTGAATAACAGCATCTCCCAATTATTAAAAGTCTTTTCTACTCTCAAATTACTATCAGTTCGTAAAACAATAACATAATCAGCACCGGCATTTGTACTTCCCTGTGCAATACTATCCGTATATCCGGCAATAGTATATCCCCCATCCTGTGTTCCTCTTATTGAGCTGCCAACTGTGGTTTTAGTGCATCCGTAAGTAGTATCGAACTCTAGTACTCCTTTATTATTCATTTTTAGCAAGTACAGGTTAGTATCTCCTATACCATAGCTTGTTGTTGAACCGGCTATCATATAAACAGAGTCGTTACGTACATACACAGAATTTCCAATATCGTAACCTGCTCCACCTACAGTTCTTGTCCAAAGAGTATCACCATTTTTATCGGTACGTATTACATACACATCACCATTCCCTGAGCCATAACTATAAGTTTGCCCACAAATAACAAAACCGCTATCGGCCGTTTGGCTTATGTCATACCCAAAATCCCAATCGGAACCACCATACGTTTTCTGCCATTGTACCTTACCAAGGGCATCTGTCTTTACAAGTAACACATCGTATCCACCTGCTCCATAACTATTTGTCCAACCCAGAAAAGCATATCCGCTATCAAAGGTAGGTTCAACCGCATATCCTTCATCACTTTCGTTACCGCCGTATGTGTTAGACCATTGATGCCTGCCGAGTGAATCGACCTTAACGGCATAAAAATTAGTTCCACCACCGCTGCAAAAGCCATCGGTAGTGCCAATCATTATATAGCCTTTGTCTTTGGTAACCTTTACCTGGTTACAAACATCATTTTGAATGCTGCCGTAGGTGTACTGAAAAATGGTATCGTGCTGAGCCCTTGAACAAAGACCCAAGAATAGGAATGTGATAAAAAGAAATACGTGTTTCACAACAGGATAATTTTCATTCAATGTATTACCGAAGATACAATAAAAAAAGGACTCCGCTATGGAATCCTTTTTAGTATTGAAAGCCTGGTATTATTTATTTTACGGTTTCTACAACCTTTTTAAAAGCTTCAGGATGATTCATTGCTAAATCAGCAAGAACCTTTCTGTTAAGCTTAATACCCTTAACACCCATTAAGTTGATAAACTCTGAATAAGAGATATCATACAGGCGTGTAGCTGCATTAATACGTTGTATCCAAAGCGCGCGGAAATTGCGTTTTTTGGTTTTACGGTCGCGGTAAGCATATTTCAAACCTTTTTCGTAGGTGTTCTTAGCAACTGTAAATACATTCTTTTTAGCACCGTAGTATCCGCGTGTGCGTTTTAAAATTTTCTTTCTTCTTGCTCTGGATGCTACTGCATTGACTGAACGTGGCATGTTATTATATAATTATAAGGTTAAAAACTACTTAATTAACAAAGCTTTCACTCTGTGTTGTTGGGTATCATCAACCAGTACAGTACCGGTTAAATTACGTTTCCTCTTTTTGCTTTTTTTGGTCAATATATGATTCTTAAAAGCTTGTTTTCTTTTAATCTTACCGCTGGCCGTAAACCGGAACCTTTTTTTAGCGGCAGAGTTTGTTTTCATTTTGGGCATCGTACTTGTGTTTTAATTTATTTTTTCTTAGGACCAATAACCATTGTCATTTTTTTGCCATCCATTGTAGGCAACTGTTCTACTTTTCCCACTTCTTCCAAATCCTGAGCAAATTTCAATAATAACATTTCACCTTGCTCTTTAAATAATATTGTTCTACCTCTGAAGAATACGTAAGCCCTTACTTTTGAACCTGACTTTAAGAACTCATATGCATGGTTCTTTTTAAAGTTGAAGTCATGATCCTCAGTATGTGGCCCGAAACGTATTTCTTTTACAGTAACTTTTGCCGTTTTAGCCTTTATCTCTTTCTGTTTACGTTTTTGATCGTATAAGAACTTTTTGTAATCGACAACTTTACAAACCGGTGGATCAACTGCTGAAGATATTTCTACTAAGTCAAGTCCTGCCAGCTTTGCTATCTGAAGGGCTTTTTCAATAGGAAATACTCCCTGTTCAATTCCTTCACCAACCACCCTTACGGTTTTGGCACGAATTCTATCGTTGATATTATGCGCTGCTTCGGTTTTGCGTTGATAACCACCTCTGCTAAAATTGCGTGGTCCTCCGCTGTTGCTGTTGCCTCTGTACGGTGTTGCTATACGGTCCTCCCTTTTTGTTGGTTTATACTATTATCTTATTTATTTCTTCGTTGATCCTGGCCACAAATTCCTCAACAATCTCCGCTCCTTTATCTCCTTCACCATGACGTCTTACCGCCACTTTTCCTTCTTCTAATTCTTTATCTCCTATCACTAACATGTAGGGGATCTTCATCAATTCCGCGTCTCTTATTTTCTTGCCGATCTTCTCGGGCCTTACATCAACGAGGGCGCGAATTTCGCATTTTTTCAGCAATTTCAAAACTTTTTCTGAATATTCTACATGTTTATCGCTAATTGGTAATATAGCAACCTGCTCAGGAGCCAACCACAACGGGAGGTTTCCGGCACAATGCTCTATTAAAACTGCTATAAATCTTTCCATGGACCCAAAAGGTGCCCGATGTATCATCACAGGACGGTGTTTTTGGTTGTCGGCACCCACATATTCAAGGTCGAAACGCTCCGGTAAGTTGTAATCTACCTGAATAGTACCCAGTTGCCATGAACGGCCCAAGGCATCTTTAACCATAAAATCGAGCTTAGGGCCATAAAAAGCAGCCTCGCCATACTCAACGGTTGTTCTTAAGCCTTTTTCCTGGGCAGCCTCAATAATTGCATTTTCAGCCTTGGTCCAATTTTCATCGGTACCAATATATTTACTCCTGTCTTCTTTATCGCGTAATGATATTTGGGCAGTATATTCAGTGAAACCAAGCGTAATAAATACTTTTAATACAAGGTCAATAACCTTACAAAACTCTTCCTTAACCTGTTCGGGCATACAGAAAAGGTGGGCATCGTCTTGTGTGAATCCGCGTACACGGGTTAACCCATGCAATTCGCCACTTTGTTCGTAACGATACACAGTTCCGAATTCTGCCAAACGCAAAGGCAGATCACGGTATGAACGTGGACTGCTGCGGTATATTTCGCAATGGTGCGGGCAGTTCATTGGCTTTAAAAAAAACTCCTCACCTTCCTGCGGAGTATGTATAGGCTGGAAAGAATCCTTGCCATATTTTTCGTAGTGGCCTGATGTAATGTATAAGTTCTTATGCCCTATATGCGGAGTAATTACCTGCACATAACCGGCTTCACGCTGATTTTTACGCATGAAATTCTCAAGGCGTTCGCGCAACATTGTTCCTTTAGGCAACCAAAGCGGCAAACCTAATCCTACTCTTTCAGAGAATGTAAACAGTTCTAATTCCTTACCCAACTTTCTATGGTCGCGCTTTTTAGCTTCTTCTAACAGTGTTAAGTAATCGGTTAGTTGCTTGGCATCAGGGAAAGTAATAGCATAAATACGTGTAAGCTGTTTGCTTTTTTCGTCGCCCCTCCAATATGCACCGGCAACATTCATAAGCTTTACGGCTTTTATAAAACCTGTATTAGGAATATGTGGCCCACGACACAGGTCAGTAAAACTGCCTTGCTGATAAAAAGTAATGGTTCCGTCGGCAAGGTCTTTTATAAGATCAAGCTTATACTTATCGTCCTTTTTTGTAAAATATTCTATTGCATCTTTCTTGCTTACTTCGCTACGCACATAAGGCTGTTTAAGGCGTGCAAGTTCAAGCATTTTCTCTTCAATCTTCTTAAAATCTTCCGATGATACAACTTTATCACCCGGGTCAACATCATAGTAAAACCCGTTTTCAATAGGCGGGCCAATACCAAATTTCATTCCGGGGAAATAAGCTTCAAGGGCTTCAGCCATAAGGTGAGCCGACGAATGCCAGAAAGTAGATTTACCATCTTTATCATCCCAGGTAAGCAGATTTAACTCCACATCTCCGTTCAAAGGGCGGGTGGCATCCCATACCTGGCCGTTTACACGGGCTGCAATTACTTTTGCTGCCAGTGAATTACTAATGCTTTTAGCTACATCAAGTGATGTAGTACCATCAGGGTATTCTCTTACTTTTCCGTCAGGAAATTTTACGCTTGCCATACTAATTTTTAAAACAGGGTTGCAAAGATAAGGAATGCCTTTAGATTATAAACAGAGGATTTTCATTATTAATATAGAAACTGAAAAATTACAAAGTGATAGAATACTCTTGGTCGTATTTTAAGAAGAAGGAAAGAGCTATAATTACCTTTTGCGACCTTAGAATGTGTACCCTATATTAATATCAAGCAGATAAGGATCCGCATAAATAGAATTACTGAGGGTAACATAAAAAGGAGGATAAGAGTTGAACAGCCTCTCAAACCCAGTACCAAACAAAGCTTCTACAGACATTCTTTTGAAAACATAGTATTGAACTCCCATCATTATTCCTCCTCCAACACAATTAGTATAATAAGTGTAAGATTGATTTGCATTATACCATCCATACTCTAACAATTCATATTCAGTATAAGCCCCTACAAATAAACCTCTATGTTTTCCTGTCCGGCAAAAATAATATTTCAGTTGAGGAGCTAGTATATATCTGTTATCAAAGTTTTCACCACTTGGCTCATAGGTTGGAGCAGAATTCAGGTTAAACAAAGTAGTAAATTGCAAGCTAAGATGCGGATTAATATATCTCTCAACTGTAACGTCAAACACCTTAGATGCATTGGGCCCAAGTGCAATAGATATTGACGGATAAAAAGGATCTGTTTTTATAATCCATTCCTTTTTTGCGGTATCAGTTGATTGTTTATTTAATTCTCTTGCTTGTGCATTAGCAGGCATATTTATTATACTCAGCACACAAATGGCAAGAAAACTTAGTAAGTTTAATTTTTGTAATTGTTTATGTTTTTTCATGAGAGGTGTATTTGCAGGACCTAATATACCAAAAATACCACTGAATATCAATTTCTGCACGTATTTTTCGTATATTTGGTACTGTAAATCTATTCTCGGCGAGAAAAAACCTACCCTAAACTTATTGGTTATGTGGCCTGCAAGGCAAATCATAGTAATTCCTGTCTTTGCGTTTCTCACCTTAGCGCCATGTTTTGCATTTACCCGCTTGGGTAGCCATGTAGCGGTAGTTGATGTATACATACAGACCTATGTTGTGAATGGCCAGGCGGCTCCTTCATACAAAGATGAAAGAGGAAATATGCATTATTCGGGTAAGGACTTTTACCTCAATACTGCTGATAAAGGTACTATGGGCGGGCCCGTGCGGTATAGGTATTTCCTTGAACATGTAAACATGACATCGCCCGAAGCGCCCGATAGCACGCATACCAAGTACGATCTTAATGCTGCGCCTATTTTTCAGAATAGCCAGTCAGAACAAATAGATTCAGCTTCTGTAGCTGGCATGTCACCCGAAATATTTGGTAAACTACCAAGTGCTTTTACTAATCCGCATCACAGGTAAGAGTACTTTGTTCTTATCAGTGAATTGTAGTAGTTTTGTTATGCAATCGCCTTTATGTTTCTGCGATTGAATTGCTTATATATCATATGGAATCCATTATTAAAATAAATAAGAAATCGGCAATAGAAAGGTTCTCAAAACTATTTGGCACAATAATAGGTGGTTCTTTAATTATTTTTCTTTTTAAATTAATCCAGACAAACACTTCTTCGAGTAAAGAAAATGTTTTCATGGGTTCAGTAATAATTTTCTTGTCCGCCTTATATATTGTATTTCTTACTTCTAAATGGTATAAGACATATATATATGAAATTAGCACAACAGAAAATGAATTGCTTATTAAGTACTCCTATTATAATAAAGATAAAAGTGTTGCACTTAGAAAAGAAGATTTGGAAGTAATATTAAAAGATACACCTGTACGAAACGGAAAGCTGAATCTTTTAATTATACAGCAAGGCAAGGAGCGTATAACCCAATATGCAATTAACGATTGGAACCAACCTTTAATGAAAGAAGTCCATGATAAGTTAATCAGTTGGAAGTCTGGCAAAATCGATTTATGACACACACATACAGTATAACAGGCATGACCTGTAATGGTTGCGCTTCATCGGTTCAGCAAAAGCTTTCAAAGGTTGAGGGTGTAACATCGGTTAATGTAAACCTCGAAAAACAAGAGGCTGAGATAAGCATGCAGCAACATATAAATACACCCGTGTTAGCCGCTGCCTTAGCAGGAACGAAATATACTCTTACTGATTTAGCCAAAGCAAATGCAATGCCCTCCTCTATCGAAGAACAACCTGTTACATTAAATACCTATTTGCCTATATTTCTGATATTCGGCTATATAACCGCAATTACCCTGCTTATACAATTCCTGCAAGGGCGTTTTATACCCATGCAATGGATGAGCCATTTTATGGCAGGTTTCTTTTTAGTGTTCTCGTTCTTTAAACTATTAGATGTGCCCGGCTTTGCCATGAGTTACAGCGGCTACGATATTATTGCCAAGCACTGGAAGGCTTATGGATACATATATCCTTTCATAGAATTAGCATTGGGTATCTCTTTTCTTATTCCGGCCTATATGCTATGGAGCAATGCTGCTACATTGGTGGTAATGAGCATAAGCATTATAGGTGTATTGCAAAGTGTGCTTAACAAACAAAAGATACAATGCGCCTGCCTGGGCGCTGTGTTTAACCTGCCTATGAGCACGGTTACCATTATTGAAGATGCCATTATGATAATAATGAGCGCAGGCAGCCTATGGCTGCTATTATTTAAGAATTAAGATATCAGAACTAAGATTTGATGAAAAGTATTCATCACTCATAATTCATAAGTATTACAGGCCATTTTCGCTCTGAATTCTTAAATCTTAGTTCATAAATGGCTCCGTTTCCAAATAAACACTATTTTTGCACCCTTTAAAATTAGAAAACACCAATGGCTGACGAAAACAAAGACGTAATGCTCGATATAGAATCACGTTGGAGCAACGTAGAAGATTACTTTCAAAAGAATAAGAAAAGGGTTTCGACCATTACTACTATAATACTTGTTGCTGTAGCAGGTTACTTTGCTTACACCTATTGGTATATGCCAGGCCAGGAGAAAGAAGCTGAAGTAGCTATTTACCCTGCACAACGTTTGTTTGCAATTGATTCTATCAATAAGGCAATCCCTCTTTTTGAATCGGTTGTTGACCAATACGGTTCAACTAAAATAGGGCACACAGCAAATTACTACCTTGGTGTTTGTTACTTTCAAAAGAAAGATTACCAGAAAGCACTTGATTGCCTTGAAAAATTCGATGCAAATGATATTATGGTAAGCCCTATAGCTGCAGGCCTTATGGGCGATGCTGAAATGCAATTAGGCCATAACGATGCTGCACTTGAAGATTATTTAAAGGCAGTTAAAAGAAATGATAACGACCTTACTGCACCTATCTTTTTAAAGAAAGCGGCATTTGTATGCGAATTAAAAGGTGATTATTCACAGGCGCTGAGTTTGTACGAGAACATTAATACACAGTACCACAGCAGCCAGGAAGCTCAGGATATAGAAAAGTATATTGCAAGAGCAAAGGCACATACAGGTTCAGCTCAATAATTAAATTTTACGCTATTGGCATCACGTCCTTCAGCTAATAAGCCATCGGCACGTAAGTTTTCTGTTTCTGATAAGAAGATTGGAATTGTTGTGGCCCAATGGCACAACGATATTACAGATGCTTTATTAAAAGGTGCGCTTGACGTGCTGAAAAAAGCAGGCATTAAAACAACTGACATTGTTATAATGCAGGCACCCGGTAGTTTTGAATTACCCCTTGCAGCACAATGGCTGATTAACGATCATGAAGCAAGCGCCGTGTTATGCTTAGGCTGCATAATAAAAGGCGAAACACCTCATTTCGATTTTATTTCACAAGCGGCTGCACAAGGCATTATGAACCTGAACTTAACGTATAATATTCCGGTTATATTTGGTGTACTTACTACCAACACATTACAGCAGGCGAGGGAACGTAGCGGTGGCAAGCATGGCAATAAAGGTGCCGATGCCGCAGTTGCAGCCCTTGAAATGCTGGAAAACAAAAAGCGATAAACAGAAAATGCCAAAGAACGTTACAGACTTCTCATCGATATTCGTAAAGCAGCCAAAGCCTGAAAAAGGTAAACTGTTGCTGGCAGAGCCATTTATGGAAAGTCCTGAGTTCAAGCGTTCTGTAATAATGCTTACCGAACATAATGAAAAGGGCACCATGGGTTTTATTATAAACCGTAAGCTGAACGTAACCCCATCACAAGCTATTGACGATTTCCCTGAGTTTGATGATGAACTGTATTATGGTGGCCCGGTAAATTCCGATCAGTTATTTTACCTGCATACTAAACCAGACCTTATTGAAGGCGGACAGGAAATAATACCCGGCCTGTTTTTAGGTGGAGATTATACCACACTCAAAAACCTCATTGATATTAAAAAGATAACTCCTAAGGACATACGTTTTTTTGTGGGCTATTCCGGTTGGGCTGCAGGGCAATTGAAAAAAGAACTGAAAGATAATTCGTGGATAGTGTTACCGGGTGGTGTTGAATATGTAAAAGCAAAATTCAACAAAAACCTTTGGAAAGATATTTTAAAAGGATTGGGTGGAAAATATTCTATTGTGGCAGATTTTCCTGAAGACCCTACGCTTAACTAATACTGTTTGAACGCAGATGATGCGGAATTAATAAGATGTTCACGGATAAAACCATGTAT